>Ga0123355_10006119_pt1 | contig 17754 bp, 12 predicted proteins | sample TergutEmb28metaG_3_FD_89872 | JGI IMG/M metagenome (GOLD analysis project Ga0123355, IMG submission 89872) | Embiratermes neotenicus P1 segment gut microbial communities from Petit-Saut dam, French Guiana - Emb289 P1 | ecosystem: Host-associated > Arthropoda: Insects > Digestive system > Gut ...
AAAAATTAAAATATTTATATTAGCTAATTGTAAAAATAAATATATATATATATATATATATATATATATATATATATATATATTGTAAAATAAAGCCAGCCCGAAGCATTGGAAATTATTTTGTACGATATATATATATATATATATATATGTCCTTAAACAACACATGAAGGACTACCAGTAATACCACTTAACTCACACGGAGCCAGCACGGAACCTTTGGCCGAGCCTGAGAATACGCCGAAACCAAATTTCGCAACCAGGCCTAAACGTAATTTTGACCAAGTTAACTGCTCAGACGACCAAACCAGAGTGTTGTCTAGAGGAACAATCCCAGGCCCCAGGTAGGGCAGAGTAGGGGAGAGCAGAGAAGGGTAACCAGGTTTACACAGCGCGGGCCCATAATCTCGACACTAAGGTCCCATGTACGGGGTTCGAGACTAAACACGGCACAATTCAATGTACTTTTTTTTTTTGTATTTTTTCAGTAAGTTACGATCTTGAACATTTGTCTACCACTCTTGTTATTTACGTCTGTCCACAGCGTCTAGAGCGGTTCTGTGGCCCACACAGTCTCCTATTCAATGAATACCGGACCCTCTCTCTCTCTGGGGGAAAGCGACCGGGGAGTGCAGTTAACCACTTACCCTTATCTAGTGACGTTAAGAATAAGTGGAGCCATACCTCTACTCCCCTACATGCCTACATGCGTACATACATTTGCACCCAACTTCATAGTAATTCATGATATAGTGTGCCGTGCGATAGACAATTGAGCCTCTGTTTTAGTGTCCCACCACAGGCAAAGGGTCCAGACACGCTATGAACTACACGTGTAACGTACCTACAAGTCAATTCGTTTGAAAGCGATAATTGTAAAGAACAAAACTATTTCAAAAGAGAGTCTGAACTATTTAATCTTATAGTTTGGTTATATTACAGATGGTGGTAGTTAACACAAACTCATTGCTTAGTGTTTGCTGATAAGAATTTAATGCATACAATTTTATAGGTTCCATCAAATCTGAAGTACACATATACACTTTTATAGCAGAATGCTACGGAGTGCTGTCGGAACTGTAGATCGTATCCCACACAGTCCGGCTACAGATTGGATAATAAATTTCCAAGTCACAATTCTGCTGTTGCAGGATTTGTTGTTCTAACAGCGGCTTTGGCGAAGTTTCAAGTCTTCTCTGATGTTACACAGTATCCCAAAGATCTGATTATTTAGTTCTGCTGTCCGTGACATCCTACATTATAGTGCCTCTGAACCCGCACACCGCATTTCAATTAATGAGTGGCCATGTTAACGTATTTTCAAAATTAATATCACTTTTCCTAAATGTGTAATGAATTTTTGCTACAATAAACGAACCCCCCGTCATCAACTTATAACAGTCAGTAGATGATGATGATGATGATAATAATAATAATAATCTGTAGATATCGAATAACGTCAATTATTTTGATTTTAAATGCAATTTTTTCCTTATGCTCTTAGTTTACTGCGTATTCCTGCAGCTCACAGCGTGCGTACAGCGAATTCTGAAATTTAACGCCTGCATCCATCACGGTATGTACCTTGATGGTGGCGGGACAGAATCCTCTGAACGTCGATACACTTGCAACAGACTACACGATGTCATATCCCAGTTACCGTCGTCAGAACCTAATATGTCGCAGATTTAAAAGTCGATTGCATTAGGACAACGCTTCTTACCGTTCAGTTTAGAATGCTAACATTCGCGCCTCCTATCTAAAGCCTAAATATTCAAATAATTTGACGCCTTGTTTTACTGTGTTGGTGAAATTTGGTCTCCATAGCAGTGGAAGAACGTATACTAGCGATGTCTGAGAACAAAGTGCCGACTAGAACATTTTGCACCAGAGAGCCAGGAAATAAAATGAAGATGCAGAGAGCGGCAGCATTTGTGTCCTTCGCCAAACACTACGACTAAATCGAGGATGAAATGGCTAGAAAATGCACCATGCATGTGGACTATAACAATTTATGTATTTTAATCGTAAACACTAAACAGACGAAACCACTCTCGAGAACCAAACGTAGATGGAAGCATAATATTAAAACGGACCGCAGACAACTAGTGCGAGAAAGTGAAACGGGATTCATCTGATTCAGGATGGGGTCTAGTGAGTAGGCTTTGTGAATCACGGTAAATAATTTTCTTGGGTTTCATAAAAGGGGTGTGTGGGGGAATGGAAATATTTTACAGCAAACTGTATTATTATTATTATTTCAAAATAATGAAATTCTCTTGAAATCCATAAATACAATCTACCAGCTAAATACAAAGGGTGTGCCAGCCAAAAGTACCTCTTTCAGAACCACAAATCCTTTAATCAGTTACCTCTATTATACACGGTGCGTCTAAGGTAAAATTTTTAAAACAATGTATTCTGCCTTACATTTACAGTTGGTAAAATACACGTACATAATTCAACACCAGATATTTATTTTGTAATTATCTTTTAGAATCTTCATTATAAATATTTTGCAAATAAATAAATAGAACTATTCAGCTCAGCCAGATGGAATCGGATCAATGTTACATTATCTACTGCAAAGTCTCACACATTCGTTGAACTAAGTCCATTCCTATGAAATTCTGGAGGAGAAAAATCTGCTGCCGTGATTACAGGGACAACCAGGACCCCAGGGACAAAAGGGTAGTGATGGTCCACCTGGATTACCCGGCCTAGAAGGACCACCAGGACCGAAAGGTTCTGAGGGTGTGGCAGGAACAAAAGGGGAACAAGGACCCGCAGGACCACCAGGACCCCCGGGTCCTCCAGGTGAAGCACCGATGCTCCCTCCAGAGATTCTATTTCAGCGCGATGGAGAACGCAGGAAGAGAGGCCTGAATACAGAGTAAGTTGGGTCCATTTGAAACAAAAGCAATGCCGTGGCCAGACTGATCCATTTTGAAGTGATCGCAGATTGGTGAGCATCGTGTGGGGGGGGGGATGCTCTGCTTGCAAATGGTTACATAGTAATTACTCGTACATAGTGAACATACCTTACAGACATTTTGAAGTATACATGAGTAATATGAGTAATTAACTTGAACACGGTATCGCAAACTTTGTGTGATGTTCGCAAAGTGTTAGGACATCCTTACTTACTTCTTGGAGCAGAGTCCTTTTTGAGAAGCCATGAGGCTTTCAGCTAGTCAAGAAATTCCCCGCATTTTATGAAACCCAAAGGTTCATTACTGCAGTCACAAGTGCCCGCCACCTGTCCCTATCAAAGTATCATTACAGGCCCGAGGCTTACTTTTTGACTGTTTCGCACCATGATAAGTTTTTACGGTGAGAAGTTGTTAGCACATCGCCCAACACCAAAACTGGAAGCCCACCCCTTGTCAAATGTCCGCGACTGCTTATTCAATACATTCGCAGCTACCCTCCATATTGGAGGCCGTTCCTCCATCCGTAAACTGATTATACGCCATGCCATGGTGACGGGGACCCACTTATCACCCATTCAACAGAATTTGGTGTGGCCCCACTTGTCTAATGCTCAGTTGTAGTACATCAAATGAAATGAGAAAACGCACGCACTATAGCGGCAAAGCTTTAATTTCCTTCAACGCCTACAAATGTATGCATTTCACTTATTTTGCGCGATTTCAACACTTTCTCAACACTATGTACAGAAATTTAAAAATCAGCAACAGGGTAATATTACAAAAGAATCCACCTTTCTTGTATATTATGTAAAGGTGCATGTTTTTAGCCATTTTCATTGATAATCCAAAGTGTAACCTGCATTCAGATATCTTTGCACATACCACTCATTACACAATTCAAAATTATGAAAAAAACTGTATTCGTTAATAAGCAGTTTCTCACATGGTACACATCCACTGCTGCAAACTCACAAAGCGATGTTAAATGAATGTGCCGGCATTTACAAACGACTGAACATGGCATTAAGATGGGCCACAGTAACACCATTTCAGGGCCCTCCTATTCAACTATTGGCGAACATGTGGCAGCGCAGTTGGTTGAGGCACAGTGCTACAAGAAGGAAGATCGTGGGTGCGATACCCCATGACATCACTGGAATTTTTCATTGACATAGCCCTTCCGGCCGCACTATGGCTCTGAGGGCGACTCCAACTCAAACAGCAATGAGCACCAGGAATATTTCCTGGGCGGTAAAGGCGGCCGGTGCATAGAGCTAACAACCTTACCACCTTCATGTGCCGATTTTCTTGAAATTCGGGAGCCTCAACCTCCTAGTACCCTCAGGGTCTCACCAGGGACTGCTTTACCTTTAACTTACCTTCTACTGTATAACTGTTCATAATAACTTTTCTGTTTCATTCCGAGCTATGAAAAAGTCATGGCCGAGGGTTTTGAACCCCTGCCTATTACTATGTTGATAGGCGAAACTGAACTAATGTTGCATTCCTAAGTTAAAAGTTGTTTGTGCTGTTGCCCATTGAGCTTACCTGTTACAGCGAAGAAATGTCAGAGGATGTTGCTGGAGATGCCACCAAGAAGAACAAGTCTAAGAAAGGAGACGTGAAGGAAGATCTGGGTGGAAAGTTCCTGGACATGTATAGCTCCATCTATACAATGCGGCAGGACCTTGACAGGATAAGGAAACCTGTTGGTACACGAGAACATCCAGTTAGGACTTGCAAGGATCTCTTCTATGGGCATCCTCAATTTAAAGATGGTGAGCAATCAGTTGTTCAGTATCTAGGGATCTGCCAAATATTTCACATTAACAACACACATATGGAAAGGTTTAACCACTTAATAGACAGTGTTATGCACATATGCCAACCAGTTTACAGTTACAGAACTCAGTATTTCAGTTTCAGCTGATTCTTAGAAAAAATCACAGTAACTTTCCATAATATCCAATAGCCAAATTAACATTACAGTTGATGTTCTGTGTCTTCTTTGCGGTACAAACAGAATTTTTATATATTATTCAGATCAGCTGAACCTTATGAATAATTCAAGGATTGCAGTCATTACTGGCAGTCACTAGAATTCTACATCTGTAATATTTATACAATGCAGATTTGGAATGAACTGTGGACTGGTACCAGGTTGTCAGCTCAGGGAGATTAATATTGCAGAAAGATTTGTTTGTGGGTGTGTCTGGTTCCAATATTGCTTGGTGTTACACCACATGCATAGGAAACTAGACCTTGCCACTAGTAAAAGCATCAGAGAAATAAAAAATGATGATGTTTGTGGGAGAATAGGTCAGTTACTTACAATACAAATTATAGCCCTGTAACATTTGGAAAAATACGAGTATCAGTATAATTTTTTGGAAAGACAGCCCAATGTAGCTACAGGTATGATAAAATGGACAGTTACCTTGAAGACGAAATTAGACCTAGCAGTTCCAATTTTCAGTATAGTCACATTTGTGTAATATATGTTTCAGCTAAATACGATCTTTGCAATTTGGACATTTCATGCCTCTCTGCCAGCAACCACAAATCCTCTCATTCACTCACTAAATTACCCATTCATTTACTCATGTACCCAAATACCCTAACTGCCCAAATTTTCTCTCCTAGTTTCACACCCACATAGAACAACCAATAAACAGTACTTTAAGTTTTTGATATGATACTGAAAAATGCAAGTAACCTTGATTGAAAAGTTAAAAGCATTCCCTGCATTACACATGCCCTCTAAGCTATTCAACCCATTTGAATACACAGTGATGGGGTTAGATATCCTCATCAAAGTTGATGCTTTACATGTTGACAATTAGATGACAGAATTTTTTTATTATTCAGTAGCACAGTTAGCTTAGGCTGCTTATTGAGCATTCAATATAGGCCTACCTGAAACGAAACATTTAACAAATTTCACGCATTTACTTCTAGGTTGGTACTGGATTGACCCGAACTTAGGAATGTCAGATGATGCCGTTTTTGTTTATTGCAATATTACCGGGAGTGGGGAAACTTGTGTATTCCCCGACATGCATTCCAGTCATATGCCCAACATCCCTTGGAGAAAGGAAGGAGATAAGAATGACTGGTATTCAAATTTACGAGGGGGGTTTAGGGTAAGTAGCAATGTCAGAGTAAAAGTTGTGAATAATTCACGAAAGATTCAACACATCTTACACGGAAGGTCAGAGACTACAAGAAATTCTGTAAGGCCTACATAAACGATTTTCAACTTTAAAGAATCAGGAGTGGTGAAAAGATAATGCATAATTAAATTAATTTCACTCAATAATGGCTCAAAATCTAGTTGTAATTATATGCACATCCTTGTCCATTACGTGCATTTCGTATCAAGGTACTTGTATGTTATACCAATCAAATGCACAATATCAGATACATAGAAAAACATGTCAATATAGTATTTTTACTATGTTTATGTATCTGATATTGCGCATTTAGTTGGTATAATACACTGTGGGATATTTATGCGTTCTGTATGATGGTAACAATCATTGACAATTATTTTCCTAAACAGCATTAATTTAAGTGTAGTTTTCCAACCCCGTAGAGTGAAAGAGAATGTGTTTGTGTATGAACACATGCAACAGTGGTAAAAAAACATTGTGATTAAACCTCTAACAAGACACAATAAAGACTGTCGGTAACAATTTCTGAGGTTTTAATTTGTAAGGAACATGACGCCACATTACTGGGTAATCGGTGCCCAGCATTTCAAGACATCGTGTCTCATCTTAACCAATTAAGAATTCCGTAGAGTACCCAATGATATAGCATCATATCCCATGCCAGAAACCTCAGCTACAATATTGTAAAAACCTAAAAACTACTCTTTGTATAAAGCAGTATCAAGTAATGTTCAATAAAAATATTTCAGATCACGTACGAAACAATAGGAGTCGTACAGATGACATTCCTGCGGCTGTTAAGTCAAGAGGCATATCAAAATTTCACATACACATGTATTAATTCAGCGGCTTGGTTCAACCTGAAGACTAACAACCATGACATGGCAATAAAATTGCTGGGTGAAAATGAAACTGAATTTAGTGCAGAGGGAATAAAACCAAGTGTTCTGGCTGACGGATGTAAGGTGAGTCAGACTTTGTCACAAAAATTTCTTCTTCATAACATTTCAAGCATAATCCAACAAATAAATATGTTATAAAACAAAGGCATGATTTGTGGTCCTCATGGAACTTCAAATATGTTAACTCTCGGTGTGTTCTGTGAGGATCAAAATGTATCATGTTCCCAAATTAAGTAAGAGCATGGTTTACATGTGAGGAATTTTCCTTTCAGACACGCAAGAGCAAAAGCGAAACAGTCTTTGAAGTGCGTACAAAGATGCTTGGTACTGTGCCTATAGTGGATTTTTACCCAGTTGACTATGGATTACCACACCAAGCATTTGGGTTTGAGGTTGGGCCAGTCTGTTTCAAGTGACTGCAAATACTGTGCAATTGAAAATAATTACTGTAGTGAAAAACTTGAATACCTGACCAGTATAAGAGTAATAACATACTTGTACTAAAATGGTGTGGAATGTATAGGAAATGCTGTTCAAAGGAAGGCATACGGATTCCACTGCATGAATCTGAAAAAAAAAAATAAATAAATAAATAAATAAAAAAAAAAAACACTGATAATTTCAGCATATTTTCATAATATATGTAGTCCAAATATATTATTCTTTTCACGTGAGCAAAATATTTGGACCAAAAGCAACAAATTCTTATAGACAGTTCATACTGTGTGGCAAAAGTATTTAGAAATACATCTATGCATCTCATTACTCATAATTAGGATACTTTAAGTACTAACACATTTATTTATGTGCACTCCTCAGCAGGGAAGTGTTCAAACATTGATAAAATGCCTAGCTTATATATTTTTAAGCATGGGCTCTCTACTTAACGGGAACCAAACTCAGAATTCATTCACTGCCATTTTAAAAACCTACTTCATGAGTAATTTTGTATCATGTAAGTAGCATTAATTTTATTAACAATATCACTGGATACAAAGAAATAAACCTCTAATGGACTATTTTTTGTACAGATTTTATAAATAATTATGTATTAAAATGGCTATATTAAAGATTTTTGATAAAAGAAATCAGACTTTTTGTCATATGCATTTTATCCTTCAGTAATGAAAAAAAGCAAAAAATCACAGCCACAAGGCATTCCTTTCTACATACACTCTGGACGTGAAATAATCATACAACTCTAATCCACACCTATATAATTTAATAACACATCTGGACCATCTTCAGCAGTCAACACAGCTGAATGTGTTGAGATCAGCAAAATATATCTATTCATACCACTCTGATGGAAGAAATGCAAGGAAAGTAGAAGAGGAACAGCTGACCTCAAAATTCTGCATCAAAAATTCAATGTACATTTGTACATTGCAAATGCAACAAAATTATTAAAAAAAAAAAAACTAACTAATATTTTTAACAGTTGGTAAGAAAATGTTCATACAAATATGTCTACTAATAACTGCAATCATTGAAAAGCCTGCTAGTAAACTTGAAGACAAAAAAATGTTCCTTCATTTTGTAAAGTCAAGCCTACCACAAAGGCTTATTGAGTGCAGGAGAAAATTCTCCATACAAAAGTAACATTCAAAGTGACATCCATCACAGCAAAGTACTTCTCAACATTCATACTTATGTATTAAATCAACAAATGCTTTATCATATATTAAAATTCGCCTACATGTTTTGGTCACTTCTGTGACCATCATCAGGTTGCTTTACAAGAATACTGATACAATAAAACAATAATGCAAATCGCACAAAACCCCTTATGTTACAGTGAATTTTAATGTATGATAAACCAGATCTCATAAACGTGCTTTTGTAGGTTTACTACATAAGTGCAAATATCTCTTAAAACATGGACATATCACATAACATATAAAGTAGTTCCAATGTGACTGATAGGACCAGCTACCACTCTCTAGGGAAAGGTAGCTTACTGACACTGCTGTAGAGACAACTTACTGCCAAGTGGTTGTAGCCTATTTTGTGACAGTATCCCAGCATCTGTATGGAGGGACTGTGAAAAATCATGAAAAGCCTCAGCCAGGATAGCCAGTATCCAGGCTGAAAAATGAGACCCAGTAAGTCCTGAGCATAAATAGGAGTTCCAAACATAAAATCTGATTCATGACTGCATTCATTGTCAAAAACACACCTCACATAGTTGCTCTTTATGAAGTTAATTACAAAAGGCAATATACAAACAGCACCTGAATGTCAAGTACCATGTCTGATGATATAAGCGAGCTTCAATACATATAATAGTCTTCATGGATGGACCCAAAGTAGTTCACTACCTAGACTGGGACCACCAATTCAGATGAGACTGCTGACACGATCTTCATGTTAGGACAATTGTGATGAAGGCAGCAGATTCCTCTAAAACATCTGCATCTAAAAGACCACAATGCACCACATCCCAAAAGCCTACATTGACATTTACTGTTGCAAGATCATGTCACTCAACTTTCATGCAGGTCTGAGATGAGCATCAATTTGACATCTTCATGACAGTTGCCCTACCTACTCAGTCAACAGGCAGCATCTAATGCACTGTCCTAATGCTCTTTCCCTTTTAGGAAACTAGCCACATATGTTTAACCAAATCCCATGTATAATGGTTAAAATTGAAGCAGTATGTAACCTTCATCACCCACAACACAGTCCATACAGGGATGACAGGAACAAGAATTTAAATGGAATGGCAAAGAATGACAACAAATGGACATAAAGGACAACTGTGTTATTCAACCATCTTTATTGTAATGCCATACCTAAAAACAGAATCCAAACATGTGCCACAAAATGCAACACTTGCATTGTTATAATCAGCACTGTAAATGACTTCAATCTGTTCAAGATTTTTTTCAGATTAAGAACAGTGTTATATACATATAAATTTTTTATTTTATTTTTTTCACTTTCTTCAGTCTCCACAATTACACAAGCACAGAGACAGTATGTAACTAACATAACACTATCAATATTTTACACATAAAATACTGTTCAAATGCATACACATATTCAAGACTGATGTATCAACAGATGATGATGATGATGTTCAAATAGTTACACAACAAAGCTATCCTCAATACCAGATTAAGAATAAAATGCACTCAAATTACGATTAAAAATTTCATTGTCAATGCTCCAAAGTGTTTATAGACAACCACTTCAATATCAAATTCACTACTGCTGAATGACTCAGAATCCTGTCCCCAACTTCAACAAATGGCTGTCAAACAAACATGCTACAATGTCTGAAACAGCTGTTACCCTAGCACTGAAAGAAAGCTAATCATTCATTCTATGACATTTACAAAACTACCAATCTCAGACTTTAATTTTGATTTAGAATTAGGCCCTACACACTATTTTCTCTTTAACTGTTCACCTTCTGTGTGGGAATCTACAAGGAAAAGTCGCCTCACACTAAATTACAGGTAATAAGCATCACATGTACTGGATATGTACACATTTTATCCATATCTTTATCTTTATACAACAGCTCCTCCTGCACACAACAAGGTAATGGAAAACAATACATCCAACTAGTGTCACAGTATTATTTCCTGCTCTGTCTCATGATTTCCTATTAACAAACTGAACTATAAATCACAATGTTATGTGTACACTGTTTTACACACATAAAAAACACTTGCAATGACCTCAAGACAGCCACATTATATAAAAACTACTGTATACAAAACAAGAAAAACATACTGCCACACAACCTGAATAACATGCAACCAGTGCTATGCCACAACAGCTCCTTCTCCTCCCCACATTGGATTTCAATAAGCCCCAATACCACACTAACACCCCCAACCACCACCACCACCACTACCATCAATTAATAATAATAATAATACTCATCTTTCCTGCACATGGTTCCTAACCAAGACAAAGACACACATCTGAATAACAAATGCATAAACTACATTTAAACTCACAATTTTAACAATTACATAAACAATACAGTTTTGATCAGAGACATATTTTCAGAATAGACAAAATCTGCTGCTTATATGTGCAACAACAAACTTATGGAAAGACAGCAAACTCTCCTTGGACGAAGGGAAATGTAAAATCTCAACGGCTTGTACCTACCACACAAGTTTATGTCAACTCCTTAACAGATACAATGAACAAAGAGATCACACGTATTTGCAACATTACTGAAATTTATGTTTAATATATAAAAAGCACAATAACCCTTCAAAGCACAAAATTAATCTCCATAATACTTAACAATTCTGTTTCTACTCCACAGAAACATACACTGCATCATCACTCCAATGGACAATGTCTGTTCAGGGAAAACAGTTTATTCTGGAAAACCTTACAAAAGCCATAAACACATTCTGTAGGCAAAATTGCAGTTCTCATAGTATTAAATCAGACACTACACACGGTAACCACATTGCTTTAAAGGGCTAATTAAAAGTCTGAAGTAATAAATTTCAAACTTATCATGGAAGGAGGGAAAAGTACATTGTAACTAGCTCACACCCACCACATCATCACTGTATTTATTCCAAACAATTCCAATTTAAGTAAAGAACAATAAAAACACAAATAAGAAAATTCCTAAAAGAGTAAAATCTCGTTATAACAACTTCCTTCCCTTTGACTGCGTCAAATAACAAAAATCCCAACCTTGAACAGGACATCTTAAACTACACTTACTCACTAATACTGTGATAACACAAAGGACTAAATCTACATCACCGCCCATCTCTATCAGCCACACATGTAGAATATACACTGCACAGCCTAAAGAAACTGGATGCAACTGTTTTGAAATGTATCGCCGAAGATACTGCTCAAGGACTTGAAACAGAAGGTCCAAAGCTGATGTCCATATGCTGACATAACTGCTGCATTCAGCGAACTTCACTCTGTTCACAAGAGAATCCAGTCCACATTATAAGAATAAGCTACATACGAACAGTTTCAAGAGCCATTCATAAATATAACCCCATACATTCTACTTCAGTTGGCTTCTGAAATTTTGGTGGTATAATAATAAATGGAGAACACAGCAGATAAGATACCAGTATCTTTAAACATTCATTCCAAAACAATTCTGTGACCTGAGTAAGGGGAGTGGTGAAAACAGTGGTTTGATCAACAACATTGGTTCCCCTTTTGAACAAGTACCAACTGGAAAAATTCAATGCAATGTATTTCTACTGTGTCGGCAGTAGGACTCCCAAATTTTTTCAGTTTCAAAAGCTTCCACACAGCACTCGGTATTAACTAGAAATATTACATTATTTGTTTTATGAATGGCCCCAAGCTAAGAAATTTTAAAAATCTCGTTACAACAAACTATACCCGAGGCTGTTAACTTTCACTCTGTACAAATTTGGGAGTCTTCTGAGATCAGAATTCGTTATTAATATTTTAAGAATTTGTTATAACGAGATTTTAAAGTAGCTTCCATGAAGAACTGAGAACACAGACACACACACATACTCACAGGAAACCAAAGAGAAGTTTAGGGTGCAAACAAGAAATTTAAGTATTCAAAGAAATAATGGTATATAACTGTCCAGGTGATGTCAAATTAAAATAGTACAAATAGCCTCCAGAGGCTATTATGTCCTTAAAATCTTCCGCGTTATAAGCCTTTCAATATGAGATGCCGTCTCATTACACACAAGGCTAGTAAACTGAATACATCTGAACAATGAAGTACTCTCAAAATTTACTTACAGCTGTGAATAAGAAAAATGTATAATTCTTGATTTTTTAATCCTTTGCAAATACTTACAAGATGCTTAGAAACAGTTTACATATAAAAATACAGGCATATTAGTTTGAAACTAATTTTCACAAAATTCATTCATTTCAATGTGACCATAGACAAATACGGCAAAAAACCATGCTACAATATATCAAAATATGCCTAAGAAATACATGTATTTGAAAATGAGGTCAGAGATGAATTGGAATATCAATGCGTCATATTTTGTCAGTGCTGAAATAATCAGAACAAATTTTCATGTTTAAACTTTCACAGTGATGATAAAATGTTTCCATTTTGGGTTATGACACTGCATTGTTGGCAACTATGGCACAGTAACATCACGCAAAATGGAAGAACATGTTACTGAACATCAATATCTGCACAACAAAGAAACACACCGAACTGGAAACCTTAATCTACGAAACTGTGTCACATTATTCAGAAAGAAATCAAAAACAAATAAGAGAGGTTAACAAACATGTGCTACTTCCAAGCCACGGTCAAGACATTACACTAAGAAAAATTATCACAGTCAAAACAGTGAATTCACTATTATGATGGAATTTCCTTCAAGTTACCTATTTTTCAACTTGTACACCACACAATGAAGTCTGGGTGAAATATGCCATGCAATCTTATGCCATTCATGCATTCAACAGTGCTTCACACATGGTTTCATAAACAGCAGACAATGTGCACTTAGTTTAGTCCGCTGCAGCAAATTGTACCAGCAATCTGCACCTCAGGATAAAATAATTCACTGAAGCAATGATGCAACAGTGAATGTAATTTCCACATTGCACAGTTACATCTTATACACCCTTTTCTTTTACCAGTGCCTAAGTGATCAGTTTTCTAAACATGTGACTACAAGACTCTTCAATCAATTTCCATTCTTCACTTATTATTGATATGCATAAATTGTATTTCCAAAGAATCATCTGATTATATTGCACAGAATAAATAACTGAAAAACAGGCTGCATTTCTGAAGAGACACACAAGCAATGCCCATGCCAAGAAACCCACATGAACCTCTCCATACTGGAATTCACAACCAGAACACAAACCAAACATGATTCACACTCTCAACATGAGAAACTCCAGAGCAATCTAGTCATTCAAGTACTTCCAATTTCTCACATCACTAACAAAATCATACATTTACAGAGGTGGAAAAATAGGACCTAACTTTCCACGATAAAAAAAAACAAGACCAAAATGTTGCAATCCATATTTGAGTAAAAGGAACTTGCACGTTCTTTGTACCTTGGCAATATGACTACAGCCATTTCGTCTTTCAATCTCACAAAAATCAAAGTGGCCCTACTTCTTGGAAGGGTCTCCCCACATAAAATTTCATCATGTTCCATCCACATCTTTTAAGTTTAAAAAGAAAAAGAAAAAAATTAGAACAAGGACTGGCAGGTGTAATCATCCCTGTGTACAGCTGACACACAGCATGCAAAGAACTTCCAAAATTAAAAAATGCACACACAAATAGTATTTTTTTTTCCTACATGCAAAATTCAAGACATAACCCAAAAATTAATATGGCTGAACAAAGCGCGTTATTGAAAATTACTGTATCTTTGAATTAATATAAATCACAGATGATTACTTCTCATCCTATACACGATTAGTGTAAATTTTAGACTAGTGGATATGAACAAAGCATATGCTGTTCACAGTACATGATTATCATTAAAATGTCTGGGCTCTGTAACAGTACCATCTTAGAACATACATGCAGCTGTCAGTTACAAATATTAATGATGAGAACACCACAATCTAGCCCACTCCACACAACAGATCCTTCCTGATAACAGTTCATCTAGTCAGAAAGTCCTCAGTTCATTATGGTGTTGATAGGAAACTGTTGCTGGTCCCTACCCTAAGCCAGATGGATCCAGTTCACACACTCCCATCAACATCCAATCTAATACACTCAAATTCATGCCTATGCCTGCTAAGCAGTTTCTTTCCTTAACTACTCTACCAAAACTCTGTACGCGTTTCTCTTTTCACCCATGCTTACCACACGCCCCATCCAATTCACCCTCCTTGATATAAGCAACCTAACAAAATCTGGCAAACCTCCAGCAACATAGACTTGCTCCAGCAGTTCTGCCACAGTTGGAAGCACCAACTGATGTCTTCTTTTGGTATGTGTGTGAGATCTGCAGTTGTATTGTGTTGAATTTATTCTACTGATGCAAAGCAATGATCTCTGAAGCCAACCTCAAGCCTCAAGAAAAGAAATTGGCACAGACCAAAATCTGGAGAATAGGGTGACTGGGGGATGGATGGTATTTGGTTCTTCATTAAAAACTGCAGCACGGTGACAGACATGTGACACAGAACACACTGTCATGGTACAGGATCTGACATAACTTTCAGAATGCTCTGATCTGATACACATGAGATGCTAATCAATTCAATCATCACAAGATGCTATGATGTCACAATTATTTAAACTTCAACCACATTTTCAGTCACTTGCCATTGCTGGCCTGCCACTGCACTCCTTTCCTAGTGACTCTTCACTGGTTTTAAATTGGTTGTATCAGTCCTACACAGTGGACTTTTAATTTAAGACCTTCATCTCCATAAATCATACTGAGGGTTACAAAAGTTTCTGCTACAAATTTACCCTGTTTGCAAAATAACTTTATGTATGCCTGTTGTACAAAGTGAGACACTGTGATTAGCAAAAGCAACACAATTCCACTCCAAAGCTGTTGTGTGCCATATAAATATGTCTCAACCTGTTCCAACTTGCTCCACAGATAGTTCACTATACTTCTGCTTTAACACAAAGCATGATAATCTCAATATAACGAAATTCTGAAATTGCTCTGATCCCCCCATATATGTTGCTATTGGATGACTACATTTGAGTGTTGCATGAATCCAAATAATTACTGCAGTAAATAACCTCACAAAAAGAATGGAAATTGGGCATCACAGATAACAGAGGTCATTTGTCTTCAGTCAGGTTCACAGAACCCGTGTATTCCAATATACATTTTTCCACTCCTAAACATCTAGCCAGGAATTTCAGTTTTACTAATCTCTATTTCTAATCAAACTTTTAATCAGATATGAAAGAAAATTCAAACTGTAAAACCAATTAATGGCAGTATTACACATATATTTTTCCCCCTTCCATTTTCGAACTTCTAGCAATTATAAGAAAATTTGGTCCCTAAAACATCACACAGTTTTGACATGACTAATTTTCACAGAAAATAGCCCATAAATGTACAACAAGTAGCAAGTCAAAATAAGCGGTATGAAAAATTCAGGCAACAGAATACACAGAATGTCAGACTTTCTGCAGCACAGTTTCCTATGCACTTGCTCACTGTGTCACTACACTAGCCACAACATTAAGCACAACTAGTTAATGTTAACATTATGTCCCAAAACATCAATCAAATAACTCACTATTCCTTAAACATATTATGTCACATTATTTCTTTGCAATTTACAACTGTTTCCCAAAAGAATGGCAGTCTGTTTTACATGTAACATTACTGAATGTCATGTATGTCAGATAGTTTCTGGCTTACTCTATTTCAACCACCTTCTCTTCAGTCAGCACAACATTTTTATTGGATTTCTTTCCAAAAGTGACCAAAAGTACCATAAGTTTAAGAAGTTTAAAAATGACCACTGTGCTTAAAGTTGTGATCATGAACTTTGCAGCAAATTTTCTTACACCCTTTGCCAGTGCTACACTTCACAGGTATGATTCACGCAAGAAATTGCACACTAGTTATTAAACTGAAACATATTCACAAACTATATTAATGGCTGGATGTTGACCAACTAATTTCACTGTTATATGTTTTTAAAATATTTATTTACTATTAACACTTTAAAACATATCACTATTGCAGAGAATAAAAATGAAAATATATATATATATATATATATTAATGGCTGCTCACAATGCTGTCCAAAAGTACTGCAGCCTTATCCACACACAGTGCTAACCATCGCATAACTTGCACTTTAATGCAATTCACATTCATACAAGCATGGCTCATATGTCACAATGAAATCATAAGAATTTGTACTGGGATTAAATGGCAGCATTCAGGTAAGCGTAGGCTATCTGCAGCTGACAGCCAGGAAGTATAAATATACTGAAGCCTACAAAACATGCCCTGTATAAGGGTACATAATACAAAGAGAAAAAACAGATATCACCAATACTCAAATTCTTTATTAAGCTATACACTCTTTGTTCCTCCACTATATTATCAATTTTGTTCTTGTAATCCCCTTGCAATTATTGTCATTCACTATAACACTAACACAAAATGTCTGCAGTTAGGGAGGGGGGGAAACCACCACTTCTATACGTCCACAAAAATTAATTTTACAAGCACAATGTTATACTGTCACCACACTAAATAAGTATTAAAAAAATTACTAAAAGTCAATGAAACTTATAACAGATCAATCATCCCAGACACAAAACAGAAAATAATTTTTTTCTCATCTTAGTCAAGGACAACAAATGTATGTGTTACGTATGAAAATGGGTTAATTTCCATGACAATGATATTATGAATGACACAGACCCGCATACTGGTACGCCTGACTTTGGTACTTGCAACAGTGAAATAGCTTTTATGCATATAAATAAAAATACACAACAGTAACGGACTATACAACTACAAGAACAAAATGGGTTGTAAGCATACAGCTCATCCTATTTCCTTGTATTGGCATGCAGATTCTCAAAAACCACCCTCACTTAATATTACTTATGCCAGAAACCTATTATGCAAAAATGGCCAACATGGCTGCGTAGTCTGAAGAAAAACATCGATTAACCCTTTCCCCTCCCTAACGCTCCAAAGCGCTCGGGATTTAAAAGTCCCCTCCCCCTCTAAACGCTCTAAAGCGTTTCTGGTTTAGTACGTAAATTTAAATGTCCCGTGAAAAAACTCG
>Ga0123355_10006120_pt1 | contig 17754 bp, 14 predicted proteins | sample TergutEmb28metaG_3_FD_89872 | JGI IMG/M metagenome (GOLD analysis project Ga0123355, IMG submission 89872) | Embiratermes neotenicus P1 segment gut microbial communities from Petit-Saut dam, French Guiana - Emb289 P1 | ecosystem: Host-associated > Arthropoda: Insects > Digestive system > Gut ...
CGTTACGTACGGGATTTCGAAGTCGTTGTGCAAGGTTTGGTTGGAGACGTACCAGACGGCACTACTGATCATTCTGAGCATTTGTGATTGGAATGTTTGGAGAATCTTGGTGTTGGATGGCTTCCTGCAACCCATAGCTCTATCCCGTATGTCCGTAGGATACAAGTAAGAGCGTGATGGCTACAAGTGACAGTTTCTGCATTCTGTAGTGAGTTTGATGGCGTTGTTGGTATCAGTCTTACGCATTTGTTTGAAACGGATTTATGTGCTGAAGATTTTTCATTGTCTTCTTGAATTAGATGCTTAGTAAATCTGGCATAATTCCATCCGTAACACTGAAGAAATACGTTTCTCCGAAACGTTAAAATATTTCCAGGATACCAAACGGAATCACATCCCAGAAGACGGTATTGTTTACAGTTACAGCCATGAGAATTTTAAATATTACGGATTTAATGCCTGACTGTGTAATGAAGGCTGGTGGTAAATGCCCCGTTCTACCTATAGCGGTGATGGCTGTATGAAGTTGCATTCCACCACTCGTCGTTATGATCCGCCTGCAGCACAGTCAGCCAGTATACTTCGCCATTCTTTGTAAAGCCTTCACAAATATTACACTAGAAAATAGAGAATGTCTAGAAACAACGTACATTCCCTTAGAATAAAGCAGTGTATTATGCACTAAATGCTGTACTATCCACATAAAGCCACTCGCGGTCACAGGATCTATATTCTGATTTGTGATGCGGATTTATGAATTCTCAGCAACCACTCGATGTGTGCTCTCTTTACAGTGTGACATCTACTTGGCAATGTGTCTCTAAATCGAAGCTTATTTTACACATACACATAGGCTTATGTACTTGGCAGCATTTAAAATTTCTTGATGTGTTGTGACAAGGCTTGGGATTTGATCCAAAACTCTCGTCCATTTTTACCAAGCTGGTAACCTATAACACCAGAAAGCAGATTGTTGAGTGGGGTATAAGAAAATGAGAGGAACAGCTTTAAGAAACAACAGAATGAAGACCGCAGTATTCTATACTGCTTTCCATATACATCAAATAAATGTGGTTGACGTGAATACGAAGTGTAGCACTTGTTGGGTTGGTAAGAAATATGCAAAAAGTTTATTGAAAAGCCATGAAGGAGAGACCATTTAGGAAATCTAGTCATAACAGCTAGGATGATTTGAAAGTGTGTCGTAATGGAATAGATCCATGTTGTGAAAGTATGTACTGCATTCTTGTAGCGCGCCCAGAATTGCGACAAATGGCGGATTGTTGTCGTTAACATTCGGTTTGCAAACTGACGGGGAATATTTTTATCATCAGAGCAACTGTCATGTTTTTAAACATTAGCAACCGCGATAGGAACTCAATTTGAATGTTGGACAAGGCTTTGCATCTGACAGATTTCCTTGGGTGTTATTACTTACTATTATTATTATTACTATTACTATTATTATCATCATCATCATCGTCATCATCTGGCTCGGGATAGGGACATTTTGCTGGCACTTGTTAACCTTTGGGTTCCATAAAAAGCGGGGGTTTTCTGGACTATCTGAGAACCGGTTAGCTTCTCAAGACCTCTGCTCCGTGGAGTAAGCAAGTAAATAGTAATTCTTATTATTAACAAGTTGTTACATGACGTGAGACTCGACCAAAAATTATTCTCTCCTTTTGCCGCCTCGTTTTATCCACGCTGTAAACCCCTTGAATTCATTCGTTAGGTACCCGTTTCGAATGCCAGCTACAAGTCTTTCTCCATCGGTCAGTTTTCGTGGTTTTTTATGTTACTTGCTTTGAAGAGTTTCACACTACGTATACCTTGTCATTTGATTGCGCAGTTGGCCTACAGATTGTACCAGTATGTTCGACTGTTTATTGCAGAAGAATGATCGAACATCTGCAAGGATTTGCTTCCTAGGCTAGTTTGTTCGTCGTTATCTTTAGTTCAGAAACCAATACCGATTTTTACTAAACTGCCAGACGGAATACAACTTTTAAAAAGTTGGGCAGAATGGGGCCGTTGCTTAGTTAGAGGTGCTAGGTCTGTCTGCGCATTCGTCAGGATTTACTGAGGAAAAGCAAGAAAGTATTCGATCTGGATCCTCGATCTTAAGGATGCAATTTGAGCCGTGCGGCTTCTAACTGCAAACCAAATAAATTAGTCCAAAATAGACGTAGATTAAAATAAGCACAAGAAAACATTACGACATCAGAATTATTAACATTTATTCGTGCAGTTTAATGGGATCTGTCGCATAAAACACTTCACGGTGTTGCACAGTTCATGTCAGTGGCAACAATAACAATATATGTGAAATTTGTTTGTGGTCAGATTAGGAACAGTGCAAATTAAGGAAATATTAGAGTGTTATGAGGTTTTCCGAGCACTGCAATCGACTATTCGTTAGGATGTGACCTAGCTACTTAGCGTCACATCCAAGGCCACCGGATCCCTCAGAAAATGCTTATTTTGTAGTCTGAAAACTGGCACCTTCATATATATATATATATATGTGTGTGTGTGTGTGTGTTATGGCCCGCCCGGGCTACCATCAAAATATCCCTTGCCGCGCCACGACACCCCTTGGTAGATCCTGTAGGATGTGGGTTCCTGAGAGGGGTGGGGATAATAAAGTGCTATACTGCCTAAACTAACTCACTACTGCAACCTCTCCCATAGGAATAAAACATCAAAACGTATTAGAAGGCACACTTTACTGTCAAAAATAAAATAAAAATAAAAGAAAAATGTAAATAAAATAAAGTACAAGAAAATAAAATAAAATTAATAAAATGAAATACAAAAGAAACAAAGGAGGTTGCACACCGTTAAAAGTAGCAAAACCCGAACATAAATCTATTCCAGAGGGGGGTAGCCAGTCCATGGTGCTAAATTAAAACAAACACTAAACTGTAAACTGAAACCTGAAAACCGGCAATGCACTTACGATACTGCCGAGTATGTGTCCAGATAGCGAGCGACCCCTCGTGTGTCCAGCTCACATCACTACCTCTCAGGGACTCCAGTTCGGCCACAGCGTAAGCGAATAACCACGGCAAAACTTACTAGTTCCAAAGCCTCGCAAACAAAAAGAAACTGGATCAGGGAGCGGCCGGAAAGAGGTCACGACCAACACCGACACTCCAGCGTTTGCCAAATCACTCACACCACAAATATCTTCATGGGCATAACTATATATATATATATAAAACATTAAAAATATATTTATTATTTAGCCCATATTTTAGACTTTCCAGCACCACAAGTTACGCTATACCAACGTTTACAACATTTTGTATGGACGGAGAGCTTGATGTAATGTGCAATGAGAACATAGATGTAAGATGTTTGAAAATAAAAGATAAGGGGGATTTTTGAAGCGCTTAGTGAAAGATGAAGTTTTTAAATACTTTTTATTTCTGTGGTGTTTCTTACTTTTAATTAAAAGTTGTCGAATACATAAGAAAATATTTATTGTCCGTACTTGTGTCTAGAAGTTAACGACGCCAGTTGGCAGTTACCCACACACACACACACACACAGAGGCACACGCACACAGACACGCACACAGGCACGCACACACACACACACAAGCGCGATACTAATGCACCAAATTTAATCCTTTTGTACGCTAACTTACTTAATCGGCTTGGTCTGATGCAAAGAATGAAGTGTTTGTGCTTATGAATTCCAAAACCTTCCATTTAAAATTATTATGAACATTCCTGTTAATGCAGTTGCATCATGTCTATAATGCGAGCATAAGTCCTTATTCGGTCTAAGCGATACCGTTTAAAATTAGGAAATTAATCTTAGTGCGTAGGCCCAATACAAATTGCAATTTCTCCTTGACGCATTGCCTTCATTACGAAAATCAACAGGTTGTTGTTTTTTGCGTAACTAACATGTATTTATTCCGATAATTATGCGACGTGCGTAAACAAGCTTTATGGCTAAAATACAGGGATTCTTTACATTAAAGCAGATGTTCTTGAAAGTGTTAAAAAGAAGTTTAGAAAAAGAGTGTCATTTGGGGGGGAGAGGTCTGTCCTTCAAGAAGGGTATCAGTTGATAAATTGCTACACAAATTGTCGCTTCGTATATACAATTTGGGAAATTCAAGGAATTTAAGCCTTTCGATGATCAAGTGCCTGCTTCTCAGCACAAGTAACGTCCCAGAACAAGAGGATTTAGAGCCATCGCCCTGTGAATATCAGTAACACGGATCTTGACTTTGACCGATAGTTTTATCTTTTAGCGCCAATAGACGTGTGATGAAATTGACCTTCGAAGCAGCTAACTTAGAATTGGAACTTGAAAAATTACCATAACTTATATTATTATTGTGTTTATTTAATGGCCTTCTTTAACTTTCTATGTATTTGCAATTATATGTATAATGATTGTTGAACTGGAAGGGATATAAAACGGAGCATTTTCTCGTATTCTACGCCCCTTCAGTCTAAATATAATTCCAGTGTGTCTGTCTCCATAAATGGAAGGTAGAAAGACCGTCAGTCACAAGTCAACTTCGACAATTATTGTATGTCAGATTCTACTACGTGTTTCGGCCCTACGAGGTCATCATCTTATACTTCTACTTATAAAAATGTTGAGAAAATTATGTATGTAGTTAGGAAATAAAACACTACTGTCTTTTTGAAAGTAGCCTCAAATGCACCTTACTTCAAATAATATGATAGCTCCTACGAGAGACTAAAGTTAAAATGCATTTAACAAAGGCAAACAAAAAGCAGATATTATTGTCATTATTATTATTATTATTATTATTATTATCCCACCGCTGCCACCATTTTGTAGTGCCTACTTTGTACCAACAGCAGACGGTAAAGCATTGTAGTGCCGTTACAATAATCTCAGTAATAACAATACTGAATCACAATATTTCTTCAGTCGTAGATACGTGACAGCCGATGATCAATTTGTTAATTAGTGAGGGCGTTTACCGGGTTGCGCTGGGCTTCATAGAGTAGAGGTAACAAGTCATGCATTCCTACAAGTATAACGATCTGACCAGGTCACTGCCGGGTTCAAGCTTAGTGAAAGAGTAATAAACTGAAAGGTATTGCTGATTTCTGCGGCTCTGACTGATGGATATCTTCCTGGATATGAAAGTAATAAAATTTTTAAGTTTCCTATCTAATGTAAACCCATGCGTAAATTTAACATTTATTACAACCATTATTATTATTATTATTATTATTATTCGGTATGGATATCTCTTGCCACAGGCCTTTTCTTCCTGGTACTTCTGTTGAACCAGCGGTGATCCCCATCGCTCAGGCTTCAAGCTTCACACTGCAGTACTTTCCGTGTTGTGTGATGTTCCAAGTAAAACTGTCTTTATTATTATTATTATTATTATTATTATTATTTCAGTTGCTTGGTTATTTACGTGCTGACCGAAACCTCCTAATTGCCAGTTACAAAGTCAAAACTAATTAAAAAAAAATAACGCGCAAAGAACAAAAGAACAAAAGACAAGATAAAAACAACTCGGTACATTCATGTCACAAACAAATCAGAATTAAAATGATAAAAGCTGGGCTAGGTCTACTTATAACGAATGCAGTGATACCCCCTTAATATGATTTTAATGAGTACAACAAGTACGACTAACAGTAAAATCTCCGTTTGAGAGTAAGACGAATAGCTTGTAGTCTAAATATATCAACAGCTGTGTTAACAGATTTTGCAGATTATGTGCATTTAAGAGGAGAGTTTATGTCTTGGAGAGTCGACGGTTAAATAGCCTACTAAGTATAGTGGGAGCGGTGAAACAAACAAAAGGAGCGTTTTTAGTTCTTTTATCGAATTTTATAACCGAAATTCAGAGAACAGTTATGTCATATATTTTGTAATAACACGAAAACTTAAAGTTTTAGGTGACGTTACTCTCCATATTTTGTAGGGAAAAAAATAATGATGGTGATGATAGCAATCTCCATAGCAATCTCCATAGTAAGCTCCGTTTCTGGAAGCTTCGTGGACGACCAATATAAAAAATTTTCGCCGAATTATGAGCCTTTTTTTGGGGTATATAATTTGGGTTTGAATTCGGTTTCACTTTTTACAAGAGTTTATTGTGCCGATTCTAAAAAGAATTTAATAGACTCATCTGAACGTGACAACACACACGCACACACCATACTCTTAGATTTTGCATACAGATAGTGTTCCATGAAATTAGACTTCCTCAACGGACGGCTTCTCAATATGAGGGATGGTCGTGAGAGTTTCTTTAGCTTAAATTCCAATAGCTTCTGAATTTGTGTGCTGCAAAGCGTAAAACTATTTCTTCTCTTCGTGAGTAATTACGACCAAGAAAGGCAACAAGACGGGCACTAATCAGGACTACATTTTTCTTTCAAAGCAGGCATACGCAAACTTCTTTGTCGCCATCCTCGTTTTATTCTTCTTCTTCCTCCTCATCTTCTTTTTCCTCTTCTTTTTTTCTTCTTCTTCTTCTTCCTCATCTTCTTCCTTTTCTTTTTCTTCTTCCTCTTTTTTCTTCCTCTTCTCCTTCCTCCTCCTCCTCCTCTTCTTCTTCTTTTTCTTCCTCTTCTTCTTCTATTTCTTCTTCCTCCTCCTGTTCTTCTTCTTCTTCTTCGTTGTTTATTTTTGGCTGTGTTTCATGTGTTCTCTGAACATTCAGTAAGACTCTTCATGTTCGCACCGTGCATCAATGATAATTAAACACTTTATTATCCAACTAACGCACAATTTATAATATGTAGATACAATTAAAATTATAAAATATTTAAAAGTGCTCCAACATGTTTCGGATCACAGAGAATCCATCATCAGGGAGCCTTGTGCAGTGCTTGGCTAAAAATTACAAGAATGATTCTATTGTGTCCGTTGTCATGGACAAGGTCGGTGTTATGGCAGCATATTCTGACCGTTGTGCGTGCGTGTGTGTAGTTCACTATATATATATATATATATATATATATATACACCTTCATATACCGTGAACTACACACAAGCACAAAGGGTCACAATATGCTGCCATAACACCGACCTTGCCCATGTCAACGGGCACGATAGAATCATTCTTGTAACTTTTAGCCAAGCACTGTACAAGGCTCCCTGATGATGGATCCTCTGTGATCCGAAACATGTTGGAACACTTTTAAATATTTTATAATTTTAATTGTATCTACATATTATATATTGCGCATTAGTTGGATAATAAAGTGTTTAATAATTCAGTAACACTTTCAGGGTGGGTGATTGACAGGTCGCAAGGGTTTTCCTATACAAGACAAAATATCAGAAAGTGGGCATCACCTTGACCTCGCGAGCCCTTCAAAACGGCGCGGGAACTCCGAGGCTTCTAGTTGTGACGTTTAAAATAAACAGTCAGCGAAATGCATGAATAATTGTTACTGAAAGGAACGGAAGATGGAAAGAGGCTGTTAGCTGGTGCTGGTCCCCATTAAGGTGGCTCGACAGCAATGATTGTCACTCTCTCAGCGGGATACAGCCGGTTTCTTTAGAATTAACATCACATTCGGCAAGGCTCAAGGGGAAGTTGTGGATGTAAACAGCTTCATAGCCGAGCTGTGATTTAGCACACTTCTGTAGCGTAAGTTAACGTGAAAAGAGTAGGCGGTTCGTGCCTGTAAGCGCCACAACTTACAGAGAATCACAGAGCGTGAATTGGTTCTGGTTCTGAGGAAGAAGGGATTCACAGCCTGAATTGCTAGCTTCTTCACTACGAAGCCGTGAGACAGGATAAACTAACCATCAGTACAAATGTGAAATAACAGCTTTTAAATAAGTGATTGCAAATGAACAGTGTACAACATGTATGTTTACCGACGCTTATTCGGTCAACATTTCTGAACAATGAAAGCATACGACAAAACTAAAAGAATTACGATTGTTGAAATGGAATTTATGAGACGAATATTGAGTCACATTTAAAGAACTGTAAAAAAAAAATACAAGGTTTGAGGCTGTCTCGGAGGTGTCAATGAAAATTCAATTATCCTGTGATTTAGGCCGTGTCGACTGGTAACTGGGTACCGACTTTTCGAAGGAAAGTTGTACAGTTATAATCAGGGTGAAGCAGTGAAATAAAATGAAGGTACGGAACCCTTACCAGTAGAGACGGTGTAACATTCCAGAAGATTTATACCTCCACATGAACACATTAAAATAATTAAGAATAGACCCCATATATGACACAATTTCGAAATATGAAACGGTTTGGTTTGTGCCGTGCACGGCACCATCCACACCGTAAACACGACCTACGCAGAGGCTCTTAAGACCACCACCCATCTACAAACTGGGTGCAGAAAACCATATGCTGCAACTTAATATCTAGTGCTCCTGATGATGGGCGTATGTACCCGAAACATGTCGAGCTAAGAATACGTCAATAAAATTACCTTGTTGCATCAAGTTGGCATTTCACTTTATTTCATGATGAAGACGCACGGTCAAACAACCCTCAAATTGGACAAAATGTAGTCTACTGATTAGATGTGACATCACTGTTGTACGAGAGGCACTGCAACTTCAGTGGCTTTTTTGTAGGTATAACTAACTAATTCAGTTGAGCAGCGTTCTTACTGAGAAGCTTACAGTTACCCTGCTAGTTAAGAAATTCCCCTTATTTCGTGGAATCAGAGAGTTCATTACCGCATTCACAAGTGCCGGCCACTTGTCCCTATCCTGAGCCACATCAATCCAACCTATGCCCGCCTCCCCACTTCTTGAAGATCCATTTTAATACTATTCTTCCTTCTAAGCCTATATCTTCCAAGTGGTCTCTTTACCTGAGCTTTCAGATCGAAACCTTGTATAAATTTCTCTTTTCCCCCAACAGTGCCACATGCTCCGCCCAGCTCATACTTCTTGATTTGATCACCCGAATAACATTTAGTGAGGATTACAGATCATGAAGCTCCTCTTCATGTAGTCTTCTCCATTCCCCTGTTATCTCGTCCCGCTTAGGCCCAAATATCTTTCTTATCACTCTTCTGTCGAACCTCTTTTCAATTATGGAAATAATAATCGTAAAACAAACAAAAATTAAGCTCCGATTTGTGTAATTAACAATTTCCTTTATTGTTCTACGTATGACCTGCAGTAAGGACCGGGCAAGCACACTGCAGCGTTAGTAAGCTTTCGGAATTGTGTGGGAGAGGTTAGACCCTCAGCAGGTATGTGGACTATTCTGACAAGCGTTTTATGGTTTTTCCCAGTCCCGATAAGGAAATTTCAGCTTATTACGTCACTTAGGACACGAACTCTTGCACCCAAACACTTCACGTTTCGAAATTCGTCCTACCGTCTAAGATACAGGCAGCGTCGCAGAATTAAGGATACACTCTGTCGGAGCCAGCAAATTCCCAGATCCCTATGCCTGCAACAAAATCCACTCCCCATGTAGCGTTCGGTCAAACTTCCCCGAGATACAGCTCCATTTGAGATACGGTGACCCGTCTGAAGACGACTGATAACTATGTATACCATATGTTATACCATTTAAAATTTCTGCATTTTGTCACGAAGTATTTATCATGCATTTTGTCTTGTTGTCACAGTACGTAAACACTGATATATTCCTAATCTGCATTAACTATTTTGACTCTAATGGACGCGGGCTGTGTTCTCTGTAAGGTAGGAAGAACTGAAGTTTTTATACCTGTATAACACCACGAATAGATGAAAGTGGGTGTTCAAAGCGTTGAACGGTTTGGGAAATATCTCCATGTCTTATTTTAAAACGAATAGTTTCAGTTGTTTTTTCACACGACTGTAGACATGATGTTGGTGAGATGTAGCTAGTGACAAAGACTCGAACCTTGTTAGAGGGTCATCAAACAGCTGCAAGTAAACATGGCATCCAAATACATGCATGAGTTCTAAACATATGCTAATACATGGAACAAACATCATATTCAATGGGAAGGCAACTGATTACGTCAAATCATTTTACGTTCTGACCATCTACACATAGGGTTCTGTACTTGTAGTCTGTTTGTTGCTTGTCTAGCACAACCTCTTGAAGAATATCTTTGTAACAAGAGTACGTTACAGCAGCAAGAACGTCGTGTTGAGGACACGCCTACTGAGAGGAAACGTGTGACTCTTCTGTTTTATTGGTACAGAACACTGTGTGTGTAGAGAAGCAAATTTCAGTGTTCATGTAGGTGTCTGTGTCGCGTGTTTATAGAGTGTTGAGAAAATTACAATAATCGGACTTATTTAATATTGTTGCACCAAAACATGCTGAGAATTTGGAGACATGATTGCATTCTGCGACTCGATGTGGATATACAATTACATAAAGTAAAGAATTGACCCATTCAATAGCCTGCTTGGTGCAAAACTTTAATACGCCTTTTGGCTTATATGTACCGGTATATAAAATTATTTTTTTCGGACCTAAGAGGGACGAGGTAACGGAGGAATGCAGAAGACTACATAACGAGGAGCTTAATGATCGGTACTCTTCACCAAATATTATTCGGGTGGTAAAATAAAGTAAAATGAGCTTTGCGGGGTATGTAGCGCGTATTGGGGAGAAGAGAGGTTCATACAGGGTTTTGGTTGGGAAACCTGAGGGAAAGAGGCCACTTGGAAGACACAAGCATAGATGGGAGGATAATATTAATTGGATGTTTAAGAAGTGAGATGGGGGTATGAACTGGGTGGATCTGGCTCGGGATAGGGACAGGTGGCCAGCGCTTGTGAATGCGGTAATGAACCTTTGGTTTGTATAAAATGCGGGGAGTTTTTTATTAGCAAAAGACCTGTTAGCTTCTCAGGAAGGACTCTGCTCGATGGATTTATTTATATTACATTATTTTATCTGAAAACTGTAGCTAATCACTTGCCGTTGGGTCGCTAAAATTACAAAACCCAGTAGAACTTTCAGTTGCAATAAACAGCGTGTTTGTTAGATGTTACGCGTGTCTGCGAGTCGAAAGAAACATTTCCAGCACATTCTGTACGTATGGCGTGTGAAATTCCATATCAGCTGCAATACATCGACCTGAAACTTTCTGGCACATTATTTAAAGGTAGTGCGTAATATCTTAATGCAGACTGTACCACACTGGACTAAACTTTCCGGCATCTTCTTTAAATATGCTAAATAGAAACCTAATATTAACTACAACACATTGAACCAAATGCGTGGACCCCGAACCGCGGCGAATGGGAGTGGAAGCGAAATTTGCGCCTCTTATAGTCAAGCGCAACTGAGTGAAGACTGAAGCGATTTGTAGGATAAAACAAGGTCAATGTATATATGCTTATGTACAGTACTAACTCGAAGGAACACAGCCATTCTGTGAAGCTGATAATTGCTTACCTTTCGTGGAAAACGAAATGTCATTACCTTATTTGTAGTTAAGTCCTAAAATACCATAATCCAGTCCATATCGCCCTATCATTTTGTAAATAATCCATGGCTGTGACTGAGATGATTAGCTGTAAAGATAAAACCAACAAATACATCGAAACATTCTAAGTGTTTGTAAGCATTTGTTGGTTTTATCTTCACAGCGAATCCCCATATCATGATTATCAGAAAACCTTTTCAGTATTTACTTCTATCTAGTTTTAGGTCTGCCTAAAGTTTAATTTTCAATTCAGGTTTTCGAACCGAAATTTTGTACGCTGACTTTTCTCTTCATACGTGATACATGTACCGTGTATTTCTTCGTTCTGTATTTGATGATCCTGTTACCATTGGTGAGACGCAGCCATAGTCATTATGTGGAAGTTCTTACAATACATCTTTCTTGATCTCCCATTCGCTTCCACTCTCTCAGACATAAAAATTCGGCTTGAAAATTGCGCTCAGGCAGTTGCGGCCTGTGTTGTTTTGCTTAGGGTCAGAGACGATATTTCACAATCACAAGAAACAATACATACAGTCTTAATACTTCTGTATATTTTAATTTCAAAGTTTTTAATGGCACATGGGAGGATAAAATTTCTTAACCGTAGGATAAAAACATTTCCTGAATTTTATATATCCGTACTTTTGTCCTGTCGTTACGGGATGTATAAAGTTCCACGTATTCCAGGTAACCATTTAAACAAAGAGCTTGTCCTTATATTATGAATGAGTAAGCTGTCTCAAACGCTAATACCTGTTACCAGTAATAGAAAGTCGTCTTCTTTAAATCTTCGTGCGGAAACAGATAGTCCCAGCAGGATTTCCATGGCATTCCTCAATCAGTCCCTGCATCTGTGAAATGCATGCCATTTGTGACGGAAAATTTTACAGGATGAGCTTACGTGGACCGTGTGAGAGAATGATATTAAAACATGAAATGGGGAAGTATAGTTAGAAAAACTCAATTGGATTATTCTGACTCCAAAGATGTTCATTAGTAGGAGTGTAGTTTCCAGAACATCGTATTGAGTCGGGGTTATCAGATGAAGAAAGTTTCCTCTTTGGTTTGAAGGTTCTCTGAGAGGTCTTGATGAAAAGTTTAGTTTTCTTGGGTATGACGCCGTGTATGTCGTTATATACGAATCGGTACAGGTGTTTTAAAGGAATTTGCTGCCTCCATCTTTAGGGTCGTCAAAGAAATTCTTTGACCGCGTGATAACCAGTAACTGTTGAAGCAATACGTAGGATATGTGGGAACGTCTCTCAAATTTTCGGTGTTGCCGAAAGGTACGCATCGGTACGTCAGAAACTCGCTGCACACTGGTACCCGGTACTTGGGCTTTTAACATTCATTGCTTCACAAATAGACAATGTAGGTGCAGCACGAAAAAATGTTACAACCCCCTTTTTCCGCTTTCATTTTTTCTTCTGAAGTGTCTTTATTACGGCTGATGTAATTTTATTTACTTATTTTTTCCAGTAATTCGGCTGGTCCCTGTCCGCATTATTCCGCCGGTGTTCCATTCCTATTAATTTTTCTTTTGGTGACGCTATATAATCTTTGCAGTTGTGAGAGTCGTGAAGAAACACACTTAAATTATTTGTTGGCATCACAGTAAAGTTTGTTAAGGTTCTAAATGTTTTTAGGATTATATAATAAGAAAAATTTTGAAGTAAAATATGCTCAGAGGTAACAAAATCTGAACACCTTTTCCACCGTTACGCATAACATTAAAATAAGTTTTCTTCTAACATTTCGCTGGCCGGTAGTTTTCCACAGGTTATGCGTCCACGATATTGCAGACATGAACCTTTGTTTGGACCACCACTGCGTGGCTTACTTTGATTTCATTGTGGCTGTGGGCAGCAATAGATACTACGTATGAACCGAAACATGGCCTGATAGAAATAAATAAACGAGTCGTATAATATAAAACAACAAAATTCACCGTTGTTATATTTATATTTTCGTTTTTACTACAATTTGTTTATACCCTTGCATATAAACAAATTGTACCTTACCTGAACGTACAACTGTCTTCCTGACGATGAACCCTCAGGTTCTACACATGTAGAAGACATCGCAGTAATTAAAATACTAGTTTAACAAAAGTGTATTTTGTTGGTTTGTGTTATACAATTATATTACAATGCACGGTGCAAAAGAAACATTTGAAAAAGTTAAATCAGATTCATTTCCCATCTGTGTGAAAGTCGAAATGGACAGGATACAAGACTGTACAGTGGCAATAGGGTGATCCCGAGGCTAAGTAATAAAGAGCAAAAATACAGAGGTTCTATTTTGTTGACTCGAGGCAGGTTAAACACACAGAAACGTCACATCATCGTCATACATTCTGAGTTGGGGAGGCGGGCGGGGAAGAGTCAAAGTTCGAGCTACAAGGTAGGCTTGCAGGCACGACAGACCAAGCGTGATGGATACTCATCCTGTTCTAACGTCACACGTAGTACACCGTTCTCAAATACAAAAGCTGTCTCTGAGCGAGGTGCGCCGTACTACGAGAGGGAGCAGAAAGGAAGTAAAGAAAGAAAGAAAAATGTGGAAAACTGGAAGGAAAGACGACAAGGTGACAGAACAGAGCATATGAAGCGAGGAATACACATATTAGGCGATGTAGGTAAAACGTAAATTTGCGGCACCTTCATCCAACCATTATTGCCATAGAAACATAAAAATGCCTTCTTTTGTATCGTTTCCTCACATATTGCTGCTTACGGAAATTTTATGTACCCGGAAATAATAAAACGTGTTTAGATATTAATGTAAAGTACCCTATTTTCTTCTCCGAATGTGGCCAAATTTGGATATTGTCGACAGATTTTTATGTTAATCCCAAGTATCAAATTTTACATATATCCATCTAGTGGGAACCACGCTGATGCAATCGGACAGACGGATAGACATGACGTAAGTAATAGGCGCTTTTCGCGTCTATATGACCATGCATAAAAATGAGACTGACCAAGATAGGACGAAAGAGGGAGGCATAGAAAAGAAGATAAACGGTTCTGAAGAGAAAGAATGAGAAAATGAACAAACGATATTTAAGGCGTCATAATTTTCTAAAGTTTAGTTTCAGAATTTGTGTTGCTCGTCATTCCGGATGATCCAACGGCGTCTGGATAAATGCAATCAACAGCAGGTATATAAATTGCTTTACTTGCATTTGGTTATAAACCTACATGTCACGTGTTTCGTTCACTATAAAACCACGTCGAAAGTCATTAAAATCAAATTAGACATTGCAAGTGCTTGAAAGCAAGGTACGAAGAAAAATACTAGGATTACAGACGTGAAGAAATTGTATAAAAAAAGCATGTAAGCCTAACATAACACAACACATAACTTAATGCTCTATTTTATTAGTAAATAAACCTAGTTTACGCAGGGCAGGACGTGTAGCACGAAATAAGGGACAAACGATACGTTCACAGTATCGTGAAAAAAATCTCTTGCAGAAGGGCTGCTGGAAGACCACGAAGGTATGGGAAGACCACTGAAATAGATTTTAAGTAAACGTTGTTAGGACGTAGCATAGTTAGAGTGGCCTTCCGTGGAACGTTTGGTGTTTGTGGTGTGAATTATGTATTGTTTGTTGAAAGTTATTAAGCTGCTGTGAACGTTCGCCGATCTTCAGTACTGACGGTTCCTTCCATGAAAAGTGAACAGTTGTGCGGAATACAGGGAGTAAAAGTTTGCAACGGTGTAAATAGAGGGCTTTAGAAAAGACAAATCAGCGGACAATACTTATTTACTTACTTACTTACTTACTTACTTACTTACTTACTTACTCCATTGTGCAGATTCCTTCTTGAGAAGCTAACTGGTTTGCAGCTAGTCAAGAAATTCCTCGCATTTCACGGAACCCGAATGTTCATTACCTCACTCACAAGTATACGCCACATGTCTCTATCCTGGGCCAGCCCAATCCAGTCCATATACCAACATCCCACCTCCTGGAGATCCACCCTAATATTATCCACCCATCTACGCCTAGGTCTCACCAGTGGTCTCCTTCCCTGCAGTTTCCCCAACAAGAACCTATACACCCCCCTCTCCTCACCCATACGCACCACATGCCCAGCCCATCTCATTCTTCTCGATTTTAACACCCGCACAATATTGGGTGAGGAGTACAGATCATTTAGCTCCTCGTTAGGCAGTCTCTTCTAGATAGAGGCCTTTAGAAAAGACAAATCAGTGGACTTTATTTTGAAAATTTGACAACAGAAGCCAATAACAGAAAGAATCCAGAATGTTATGGAAAAAGTAATAAATGAATTTGAAGAAGAGGGCCTGATGTTATTTAAATAAAGAAATTACAACAACAGGAAACAGATAATAACCTAACTAGAAGAATGCCCTTTGTTTAAAACAGCAAAATTACGTTGCATTAATTGCCCTAATAGCCTACTCTTTCTTACCGATAGAGTACGAATTATTATTAGGCCAATTATTCATATGTCAAATATGATTACTGAATTCATAGAAGTCTGATTAGTGTAGTATTATCAAATTAGTAACAGCAATAATGAATTCACACACCACAAGCTGAAACTCTGGTGTTTAGCGGCCATTGTCTTGACTAACAACGAAAAGTGTATCGGAACACACTTTTAACAGTGTACATTGGGAGGTATAAATTTAGTATTCTTTCGGTCGGCCTCCGAGGTCGGATGTAATAGATTTAACTTTAACCCTTTCTCCAACATACCCCTTCCCCTCCACGGTGTTGAGTAACATGTTCGAGGTCTAAGCATGTAGCACACTCACTCACAGAGTGCATGTCTATTTCTTATGGTGACGGCAGCCTGGAATATTACGTAAAGTATGGTTATGTTTCGCGCGACCAAAGGTAAGGCAGCGTTCATTATTGGTGCAGATGATGCTCAGTGTTGGGGTTTGCATCATAATATTACGAATATATTGCGGTGAGATGTCGAGTTGATTGTGAGGACTGATGTAGGTGTTAATTACGGCTTGCATCAAATGGAATATTATAGGGTCGAGTGAGATGTTTGAACGTTTATGGAGTCGAAGAGGGCGCCTCGGTGACTGTGTTAAATGAGATTTTACAATTGTGAAGGGGTCGAATAAAACTTCATATTAAATATGTCAAATGCAGAGGCGGCTCGTCCATAACGGCTGCAAAATTTAACTGCATATTAATTATTTATTAGTTGTGTTTGAAATATATTTCTTTAGCTGTGCCTAGTAACACCCAGTTTTTACCATTGCACGTCAACTGTATTGCTAATGACTGCAGTTTATTTATGCTATTTATTATAATGAAAGGTTCTTGTCTTATCCATACTGTTTATAATCTTTCTATCCTATATACAGTCTCATTCTTGCCCCCCTCCCTTCACCAACCACAGTTCTGCTTTCTCAGTCTGGTAGACTGCTTTTTCCACTCGCATTTAATATTCTATGCGAGGGTACTTAAGTTTCTCTGTTCAGTGGAATTTTTGACCGTGAGTATCTTTCTGATTGCTATTTCCTCGTTGATATGTAGCTATCTCCTCTTCAGGACCTCCTCTTTCCACTTCTGTGTTTCAATGCATTTCAAGAATAGATGGGATTCGCTGTCATCTCCTGTACATTGGAGGCATCTGCCCCTCCCTTTATCACAGTTCAATTCTTTTAGTTTTCTATATTTCCATCCGGAACCATGCTGTGCGGCTTCCTCCTTTCATAGTGCAGCATAATGTGTACACCTCTCTTCCCCAGCAGCGTTTCAAATCCCCATACATTGATAACATTTTCTTCTCTCTCATTTCGGCTATCCACTTTTGTCTTTGGATCAATGCTCTTCTGAAATGGGTAATGTGACACACGGTCTTTATTTCCGTCTGTCTCGCATTGTCATATATAGCCCAGCGAACTAAATATCTGAATAAATGTTTTCTTCAGGAGATACTTACATTCTTTAGAAGAATATGAATAAAACCATTTTTACTTCATATAGTCCCGTCGGACTCTAAGCGCTATGGAAAGCGACCGGGCTGTGCCCTGGCTAGAAGTTGCGCGTGGGGTCAGCGCAGCTAGGCCAAGTGGTGGGAAGACAGCGGCACCTAGGGTCGCAGGCCGGACTGCAGGCTCCGGTGGCCAGAGAAGTTTGAAAAGGGACTTCATATATCTGTTGACTTTTCTGACATTTCATACCCTGGAATTTTGATAGTTTTTTTTTTTTTTTTTTTTTTTTTTCGGGCCAGTTTTCAAACCCTTTTTTTTTTTTTTTTTTTTTTTTTTGTTGTATTGACTGAATTTCTGATTTTTTTCGTTTTTTTTTTTTTTGGCAAAAAATCAGCTTTTTTACGCCGCC
>Ga0123355_10006121_pt1 | contig 17753 bp, 14 predicted proteins | sample TergutEmb28metaG_3_FD_89872 | JGI IMG/M metagenome (GOLD analysis project Ga0123355, IMG submission 89872) | Embiratermes neotenicus P1 segment gut microbial communities from Petit-Saut dam, French Guiana - Emb289 P1 | ecosystem: Host-associated > Arthropoda: Insects > Digestive system > Gut ...
AAGAGGGATCTCAAGGGGACTCATTTCACCTCAGATGATGAAGTGAAGCAAGCTGTGACATCGTGGATCAAACAAAGAACTCCTGAATTCTTCATTGACAGCATGCATAAACTTGTTTTACGTCGGGAAAAATGTACTGAACGACAAGGTGACTATGTCGAAAAATAATTATGTCTATTTGTAGCTAAAATATTGTACTTTACTTCCTACTTTCATTTGTTCAAATACATGGTCTCTTTTTCTAGATATTCCACTGTGTGCATTACTTATCAGCCGCCTCTCGTATTATGGATATTTCACAAGATTGTCCTACTCCTGCCTTCATGTGACTTGTTGTCATTATATCAACAAATATTGTTTCCAAAGTTAGTTGCAGCTTTTGGATACACACACACACACACGTGCGCGCACATGCATGCATACATACATGTTAAACGCTATTCTCTTATTGCCCAAATTAAGTGGCAGTGATTAATTCCAAGACAACAGAAAAGTTTAACACACTGCAATGGTATAAGGAATTCAGAAGTCAATCCATAAATATGCACATAAATGCTGTTGGTCTGCCATAAAAAATATAGGGATTTCATGCTGCTTTTGTTATTCATGTATTAATAAAGGATCAGGGAATGCTTGCTATTATTCAGCGCAGAACCTTGCATCTTCCACTTTGCTATCTAAAAATATAAAAATTACAATATACAGAACTATACCTTGGCCTGTAGTTTTGTATGGGTGTGAAACTTGAGGTAGAAATATATGCTGAGAATAGGGTTCTGACAAAGATATCTGGACCGAAGAGGGACAAGATAATAGGGGAGTGGAGAAGACAACATAACGCGGTGCTTTATAATCTGTGCTTTTCACCAACTATCATTTGGGTGATTGAATCAAGAAGAATGAAACAGAAGCGGCATGTGGTACATACAGTAGTCAGTATAGGTACATACAGGGTTTTGATGGGGAGAAGTGAGCAAAACAGACCACTAGGAAGAGCTAGGCATAGATGGGAGGATAATACTAAAATGGATCTTCAAGGAGTCAGATGGGAAGTTATGGACTGGGCATATCTCGCTCAGGATAGGGACAGGTGTCAGGTGCTTGTGAATGCAGTAATGAGCCTTTGGGTGGCATAAAATGTGGGATATTTCTTGACTATCTGGTGGCCTGTTGGCTTCTCAGAAATGACTCTGCTCTGTGGAGTCAGTTAGTTATCAATATGTCTGCAGCTGCTTGATTGCTGGGATATTAGGTCCAAATTCTGCTGACTGCACACATGGGTGTTAGTTTCTTGTGTTAGTTGTGTAGGTAGCAGTCTGAGCAATAAGCTGAATCACTTTCTCAGAGGATTCCTACCAGGTGTGTGTCTAATTGTGACATAGCAACCTAAACAATGAGGGAGCCTACACCGCAATTGGGCTGTTGCATGACATAAAAAAGGGGTATATGTAATGGATATCTATGAAGAACTTCAAATTAGCCTTCTAGAGAAGTTGGGTGGATTTACACCAGACATATAGAAACATCTGCAATACAGAACATGTAGCTAAAGAATATTCATTTACTTGCCAATATTTGGCTCCAAACTTGCATATTAAATTAGGATTATTACTAGATTCATCTGCTTCAGAGATCTGATGGAGAAAAGGATAATTTTATTTCTCGTATTTAGACAGAAAAAAGAGTAAGTTTAAAATCCACATTAATATACATGGTGTTATGACAAAGATTTCATATAGCTACACAGATTAGCATCCACAGCGAAGCCCTATTCTGATTCCATTTTACCAGAAACAAGTAGTAAACAAATGTTGCAGTCTGATGTTTATTGGACCGTGCATCATTGTGATAACTGAAGAATAAGAACCAAATAGATGTTACTAATTATTTTATTGTACTTCTTACAGGTTCAACATGTTTCGGGCAATATTATGCCCATCATCAGGAGCTCGCGACTATGATGTTGATTACCACATTGGTTGTATCGTTCTTGCTTTGCTGTATGTTGGAGGTTGAGTGCAGTTAGGCTCCAGTGGTGTCCGGGTTACAGGCTCAAGTGCTTGAGCCTGTAACCCGGACACCACTCCAGCCTCACCCAACATCCAACATACAGCAAAGCAAGAACGATACGACCAATGTGGTAATCAACATCATAGTCGCGAGCTCCTGATGATGGGCATAATAATGCCCGAAACATTTTGAGCCTATAAGAAGTATAATAAAATAACAGGCAGCATCTAGTTGGTTTTTTATTCTTCAAATGCTGCAGTGTGCAAAATATCTTAAAAATGTTCATACAAGCAAGTAATTTGTCCATTACATTATTTTTACACTCCCAGTATAAAAATAAACTCACGAGGAGACTATGAAATAAAGTAATCCCTGAGAACAGCAGGTTTTGTAACTAGTTGTATGATAACCAATAAATCACTACTTCACCATTACCTGGTTGTCTTTTAGTACATAATTGCATATACTCATACTGCCAGGATGATTGAATTTTTGTAGTGCAGTCTTTCGAAGTTCAGTAAAATTTACATGTGGAAATGGCTCCAAATCCGAGTTGATTTGATTGTATGAGCTTCTGCAACCAAACTGTTTCAGCCAACCAGAAACTGATTTTACTGGGCAGTAACATCCATCAGCATAAACAGGACCTACACACGTAATTTTTAAACATTTATAATACACAAATGACATCACCAAAACAAATTTTAGTTAAAATGCATATGTAGGAGCAACAATATTCAGTATAGTAAATTCCACACTATAACATGCCACAAAGGAACAGAGAGTAAAGGTGTTACTCTACTTACTCAGAACTTTGCCACTAGAAAGGCATGGGTGGTCAACAGCATGCCCCAGTTGCTTTACCCCCAGGAAATAATATAAAGGGAATTATAAAATAAGAGCCAAGAATTTGCACATTTCTGCATGCAGCCAAAATCAAATTTCATATGCCAGTAATTTAACTGTCCTTCCCAAAACAAAATCACACAGAAAACTGGCATAATAAATAAACCATGCCCCTAACTCCCTAGTGTCTGAAACCATGACACTGCCAATACCAAAGCCCACTAGGATTTTCTTTTCATTTTTCATCCTTAGACACCATTTCTCTTGGAACCACTGTTGTATCCCAGGGAGCTGGAGGTAGGATCTTGTTGAAGACCGAGCGGAATCTGATACATGGATCTGTTACGACACTTAAGAAATAATTTCCAAGTCCACTTGTAGAGGTTAACACAGTAGATATATTGTGAAAATTAACAGCAGATGATTTCTAATTATATCAGATGAAAGTTGACCTGTATGTCCCCATTGTGGTACAATTACATTACTTTATATAGGGGGTGAAGAGGTGTTGTGTGAAAAATATACAGCAGTCTTGGGTGTGGCTGCATGAAGCTATTGGTCAAAAACCTAACTATTATCTAACTCTTACATTTGGACCCATGCATCATATTGACGTCATAGCATCACACTTGTTGTTTAGCCCTTTGAAACAGACAAAGTATCAAACATAATTCATTTGAAATTGGAGGCTAATCTCCTTATAGGTCAAAGGGGTCATCAGCTCAAGTAATCTTTACTTTCCTGTATGATGTAAGACTTGGAGCTGACAACAATTTGAAAATATGCCTGATGTACTTAAACTTAGTTCATAATGTAAGTTCATGGTCACATGACACCACCTTCATGTTAACAACAAATTTCCCAGACAAAGTTCTCTGTACATCATTGGTCTTCCCCTCCAGGCGTTATGCTCAGCCCACTACAACCAACTCATTAACTGGCTCACTCTATGGAACACTGCCCTTCTTGAGAAGCAGTCACTTAGCCAGCTCATCTACATTTTATTTTCCTCAAGCAAACAAATCAACTCTGCATATTCACACTCCCATTTCTTCAGCATTATTTTCTATACCAAACTCCCATCAGTAGTCTCTTCCTTTAAGGTTTTCTGAATAAAATTTTGTATGCATTTCCCAATTTGCCAAATTTCACCACTCTAACATTAATGGATGACCTGTATAGATGTTCTGCATTATTTCATACCCTAAACGCCCTGCTTATTTTTACCCCTCTTCAGTTTAACCTTTTAAATACCTGTATTCTCATATGCAAGTGCACATAGGAAAACACCCTAGAAATTCACGTTATATATTTAGGCAACAAGGAAATTTACTGCATTTTTAAGACATGGTGCATTATCTGTTTTATTTTCCACAAAATGCCATTTGCTTCATAATTTTATCTTTTTCTTTTCCAATAATATATATTTTTCATAAACCAAGAGCTGAAATTTAAATACCCAGCCCAGTAAAATTAGGTCAAATATGTTCCTGAAACCCTTACTTCCAGACACTTGTGATTTTTACTGTTTCATCAGTGTACCTAATCATACTGCATAGTTATATACAAACAACTACAAAAGTGTTTTACATATCATACCTAGGTGCTTCGGAAAGTATAAAGCATGATAATACTTTCTGCAATCCAACTACCCTACATTCTTTTCATAGCTAATATGAACACGTTTTACAAGGGGGTGCTGATAAGTCCTTAGCCCGACCAGGAAGGAAACAAGCAACAGTGACCAAACTTGGGATTTATTCAACATACTACCCACGAAGCTCCATATACTTCTTAGCCCATAGCTCTAACTTTTGCAAGCCACTCAAAAAAAATTCATAAGGTTGTCCGTCCAACCAGGTCTCTGTGGCAGCAATGACCTCCACGTCGGACGAAAAATGGTGACCTTTCAATTGTTTTTTTAGTTCAGAGAACAGGTGGCAGTCCAACGGGGCCAGATCCAGAGAAGAGGGTGGATGATCAAGACACATGAAGCCCAGGTAGACCAGTTTTTTCTGGGTTGAAAGTGGCCAGTGAGCTGGGGCATTGTCATGCAAGAACAAGTTCATAGTTTGGCCCTTTCCAAGATAATCAATGAGGAGGATGCCGTCTTGATTCCAAAAAATCGAGGCAAGAACTTTTCCAGCAAATTTTTGCACTCGGAATTTTTTGGGGTGGGTTGAGCTGCTACGCCGCCACTCCATTGATTGTTTCTTTGTCTCTGGCTCGTAGTGATATAACCAGGTTTCATCCATGGCCACCATTCCTGACAGGAAATCATTTGGATCGCACCGAAAAAATTCCAAAAGTTGCTCAGACAAATGGCACCATTGACGTTTTTGATCCGCGTTCAGGCATTTTGGGACCAACTTCACAGAGAGCTTCCGCATGTCCAAATCTTCATGAATGATGGACCCAACCCACTCACATGAGATGCCCAGTTGCTCAGCTATTGATTTAGCCAAAATCTGGCGGTCTTCCAAGATTAGCTCCTCGAATTTGAACAGTAATCTCTGGGGTGGTCACTGCTTTGGGTCATCCAGGACGAGGCACATCACAGGTGGAAAAATCACCATGTTTAAACTGGGCCACCCAGTTTTTGACAGTGGCAGACAATGGTGCATGTTCCCATAATGTTTCTGTCGGAATGGCGTGAATTTCCTTCGGCGCCTTGCCTTGCAGGAAAAAAATTGATTACAGCTTGCGTCTCCATGTTGTTGAAATCGCGCGTGTCGCCCAACATGCTTGCTTTCAGCCTCTGTAACAAGAAAAGACTTGCAATTCAGCACATGAACAGACCCGTCTTTCCGACACTATAGACGACATCGGGAAGTAGGTCGAGCTAAGGACTTATCAGCACCCCCTCATAATTATTACTATTTTACCTGTAATTATGTACGGTGAAGCACCAACATGAATACCTCTATAGGTGACATGAATCTTGAAATCATGACATGTATGATATGTTTTGTATCTTACTATGAAACTTCCATCTTTTCTGTCCAAGGTGTTTATCCAGATTCTGCAGTCTTTATATGAAGAAGATCCTGTTATTTGTACATCAAATACATCGCCAGGTGATTCTGTCAAACTGTAAAATGGTTTTCATTACACTAAAACTACTTGATACAAAAAGTCTTTGATTTTGACAACACACAATGGATCACTACAGCATTCACATGGGGCTGCCACATGTCCCTTCCAAAATTATCATTAATTAAACACTTCATAAAGTCTGTATCATTTCTCTCATGGATGAAATCTAATGTGCCCTCAGTGAAAAATTGCACATAAGTCTGATATTATGTGAAAGTGCTAGAGGATTTGATTGTGTGAATTATGACACATTACTCTCAAAATGAAATATTTATGCACTTTCAGGTGGTTTTAATCATACCTTAGTGACAGAAAACAAGAGTAGAAAGTAAATCTCTGAATCGAATGGTTATTCAGCCTGGTGTGTTGTGTGTTTGTGTAGTGTGCATGCACACACACAAACACACACACACACACCTGCAACTTTCAGTGCCTAGTTCAAACTGTTCATCTTTGCTGATGATACACGGTTATTATATAATATCCTACAAATGACTAATTTTAAAATCCCAATAATGATATTTTTGCTTGGCTGAACAAATGGTTTAAAGATATTAAACTCAAAATAACCACGTTAAAACCTCATTAAATTTACCACTAACAACAAAACATATAGTAATTGTTACGGAAAGACAACAACATAACTAACCACATTGTACCTTTGTATTTTTGTAATCACCATGAAGATGGCCGCAATAGCGGCTGAAACATGTCTGTGAGAAAACTGTGATTAAAATACATCATAAACATTGAAGTGAATTTGTTGGTTATTTGTATATTATGGACCTGATTAATGCATGGAAGATGGAACACGCTAAACTATAGTCATTTATATATACTGTAAGTTTAAAAAATAAAACAACTGAAGAAATAGGAACAACTAAATTCCATTGCCTAAAAACTGATAACTTAAGCTTGTATAAATCCACTAAGTATATTACTGCCAAACAAATTTCAGCATACTTTGCCATAAATACACTCAATGATTTAAGGATTAGTTACTGTACTATTAGTTTACTTAAATTCTACATATCACATCTTTTATGTAAACATACACACAAAAAAAAAATACTTGCAATTAAATAGAAACCCATTATAACAATGATAGGAATCAATGAAGTTTCTCTTGTAGGGAACCTAACTGAGTTTGATGTTTTGCATCCCACTGTGATGGAAATCAAATCAATTCATATAACCATCTACCAAAACTGCAATTGGTTTAAGGTTAAGCAGCTACACATTTTGTCAGCATCCAGTCATCTTCAAACTGTATATTGTAGGACGTAATTGTTTACTAACATAGATCTCCAGAATATACATGTTAATACCCAATTACATCCTTCTATAACATACAGTCTGAAGATCAGTGCACACTGGTCATAACGTGCAACCGCTTCACACGACCTGCTTAACCTCAATACAGCTTTACAACCAACTACAGTTCCATTAGATGGTTATACCAAATGATTTAACTATTAGAGAATTTTAATATGCTACACCTTGCCAGTTAATTCTTATTCTCACTGCAGTCATTTGTTGCAGGACACATGTAAAGGCATAAAACACATTCTGATATACAGAGCACAAAGGCAAAAAACAAACATGTCCTCCACACACTGAATGCTAAGTTCACGAGTTGTCATAAAGGTTTGTACTGTAGTGGAATCAAGTTACTCAGTGCTCTTCCTTATAAAATTAAAACTTTAGATCAGGAAAAAAATTACTGAAGTCAACATTTAATGATCATATTTTAGATCATGTCTTATACTTTGAAAGGTAAAAGCTGTCCCTCTGCATGGTATAAAGACATATGTGGTCTGTAGGTATAGTTCCATACATTCTGAAGTTTTGCACTAGATTGAGATATATGGCTGACCTCATGCAACAGTTGCATCAGTCCTGGGGATAGAATTATCAGTACCCACTGAATAAGTGACTGGGTGGGCCCCAGAACCAGTATAAACATTTAGGAGAGGAGACAAACTGCCAATTCCTGCTGGCCATCAAACCATAAATCCTTGGTCATCTAGCTAATAGCCTAGTCCCTCTAGCCAACCATACTATCCCAGTTCACCCTTACACTCTACAGACAAATTTGTTTCAATTGAAAGTTTGTTGGTATCATAAATCTCTGTGGGATATGTGGTGGCACAGTTGGTTCAGCCACTGCACCAAAAGACAGGAAATGCCGGGTTTGATACATGGTGGGGCATATGAAAATTTTCCAGTGACCTGTTCCTTCTGTCCACATTCAGTAGACCTGAGTTCCACTCAGCCTCTAAGTAAAAGTGCAGCCAGCGGGTAGAGCTGACAACTCTGCCATTCTAGATGTGGCGAATGTCAAAGTAAGGATGGAAGCCCAAAATTACACCCCCTTCCTCTCCCACCTCTGAGTCTTAATGACTTCCTATGGGATAGCTTCACCTTCACTATAAATCTCTGTACTCTTCTAACATAATTACTATGCTACTTAAAATAATGATTTCATAAATTAAGATGGCTGAAAATAAATATGACAATGAACTAATTGTTCACAATTATATTACACTACATCACATGTCCTACATTCCAGAGGAATGTAAATAAATGTGAACCACAGAGGAACAGGTTCAGATTCAAACTGGTACGTATGTGAGTTTTGGTGGACTAAATGGTACTGGAATGGGCTACTCTCCAGGTACCTTCATATTCCTCTGTCAGGAACCTTCCACCAATGCTCATACATCATTCAGCTACCAATTCTACTACATAATCTTATAGCATCAGTATATTAAACACCTTTATCTCTCTCTCTCTCTCTCTCTCAAGTCCAATTCTTACTCCAGAAATTTCTTAAGTGTTGTAAATATGTAACAGGCAGTGTTGCCCCTATGCTTAATTAAGCACCAAACCCTGAACATACATTAGGAAATAGAGGTATAGCTCCTTGCATTCTTAACCTCAGCACTAATAAAGTTCTGTGGTCAACTTCACGCCCTGGCACTTCAGTTAAGCGGGAAAAATCCCTAACATGCATTGTACAGGAGGTTGGGTGTGCCTCAGAGCTAGTCTAGACTGTTTACAGACAGAACATCTACTTTCAAATATGGATTAAAGAATATTTATGTAAACAAATATTCTGATCTGTATAATACAATATAATATTCCTGTAAGATGACAGTACCTGTCTATAACAGATATGTATTTACATCTGCATTGGTATTAGGCAATGTCTTCATACTATAACATGTTCGGCATTCTCAGCTTTATACCTATTCTAATGTTATCGCCAATTAGACGCTACTGGAAAAGCAAGAACTGGAATATCTACACTATGATTGGGTCATAAAGCCTTCACTTATTCAATCTAAATGTTCATAGACAGTAAGCAACAGGTTTTGGCCTGTAAGGATTTTCAACAGAAAATATACCCCTATCATGAATATATGGCACAACGTACTTATGCTTATAATTATCCACTGCTTGTATGTAGAAGTACCGAGCCGGCATAACTATTTGGTCTGGAAATACACCTGGACCCCATATCTGACACTCCGCTGGGTCAATCTTTGAATCTGTGCTAGAGACTAATCGTACGCCTTCCAAAACAAGACTATACAACAGCATTAACAAAAACATATTAACTTGGATAGCCTCAGTACGGCAATAAGAATGCACTTTCTGGCTGAAGTACTTATACCATTCGTAAACGTAAAATATTTTAGACACAATGCACACTATTATGCTAGCATTACCTCCAAACCAACATAGCCAATCGTTTGTTGCTATGATACGACAGATCACAGATGAAAGGTATCACTGACGTCTACCGTTAGAATTGACATAACAGTGCCTTTCGAGATCACGGAGAAATCTCCACAGAAACATATCAATGATTTCCCACTCAATGCAACCACAGATCATCTAGTATGCAACTTACATATAGCACATTCAAAGGAATAATGTACGAGCATTACTCACACAAATTGATTTGTGCTCACTTGTGTCCATGACCACATCGACAACATGCTATCTCCAAACGTGGGCACCAGTCCCTATTTATGCCTAAGGTTTGCGCCACCGCTTCGAAGACTGAAAACTTGCACATTTCTCGACGATCGCATAGCACGATTGCTACAAATCATACTCATCCGTGATACATGTACCCTGGCCGACCGAGTACATGAAAGATAATTCTAGCAGGTGGGTGATTCAAATGTCGAAAGTGGGTGCGAGTGACGTCATTGAATTAGAGACACCGGATGGAATTGATAAAAATGTGCATTGTACAGACACGTATAAAGTGTCCTATACAAATACCGATATGCGGTATGATGACTTCTTTCGGCAATTCTTATATAGGAATAGGCCATGCGTTATACGTGGTCACATAACTGAAAGTTGGAAGAGTGCAAATGAATGGATTTCCGATAATAGACCAAACTTTTCGTATATATCTCAGAAGTATGGTATGTATTATGAATATCGTGTGACGGCAATGTTGCTTGTACGTCTGCTTTTTCCAAATTAACAGCGAGTGCCTAGAACACGTATTCTAACCTTACTTTTTTGTACTGTATTGCAGAGTATAGTTTTGCTACATAATGTTGTATGGTACAGCAATCTGATGGTACTGCAGGGCATATTTGGTGTTCGCCTTTGGTTTCTCCCTACAGACATTCTTGTAATTCCTGTGAACGTCTAGTTCTGACATGGCAGCAGGCTGGCTACATCTTTTCTTACCATGCCGTTCAGTGTCATTCTGCCTTTTCAGTTGTTCTGGTCCCTGTAAAGGTTGCCTTTATTGTGTTCCTAATTATGCAGTCAGTATTCGTTCTTAGGGCATGGCTTATCTATTGTATGTGACCAGGGAAAATTCCTTCATGCAGATCCTATATGTTCCTTTTATGTTACATCATGTGGCGTCCAGTATCCTATACAGGCCAAGAAATTCTTCTACAGAATTTTTCTTTTAGCTCATTTCCTGAGTTTTGGGATATCATCAGTTTCTTGCATACATGGTGGTGACCGTGCGCCCAAATTTTTAAATATGATTTCCTATTCCTATAGACCTCCTAGTTTCTAGTAGTTGTTAGTAGTGCATAACAGACCTTGTCAGTGAGCTTTATCGTTCTCTGTATCTCTTAGTTTTTGGTATTATTTTTAGTGATACCTATGGCCAGTTAGTGTTAACCACCAGGTTTCCAGTGACATATACAAGTCCTAAGTTCCATTTTGATTACAGCAATAGCAATCAGATATGACTGTGGTATCGCTTGCACTCCTATGTTACTCATTTTAGCCAGGTTAATGTTAGTAGCTGATGTCATGTGGCAGTTTCATATGTGATGAATATTTGTTTCTCCCTTTGGATGCTGTTTTCTTCTTGTTTAAAATCAACACAAATTTCATACACATTTCAGCTGATCTCCCTACTCTCCCACAATCTGTTTTACTGTAAATAGTTTATTGTGGATCTGCCTTGGATGAGACCTGTTTGATATTTACCCAACATGCCCGCAGTAGACGGAAGCTAAAGGATGTCAGCAAACAGTATTTATGCCCTGTTATGTATGGCAAATATGCTTCTGCAGTGTGTTTCAGGTATATGTTTTTAGCACGTGTGATAAAGCAGAAAAGTGTAATAACTTCATTTTCTCCACTATATTTTATATCTTCTGTTATGATGCTATCAGTACCTACACTGTGATTCCATAAGCATTCTATGGAGGGTTTACTTTCATCTAATGGAAGTTTGTGTGATTTATATTGGTCGTACCCACCAGTTTTTCATTATCTTTTATCTTTGATTATGTATTTTCTGTCTCCTTGCTTACCTGTGTCTCTGTTTTCACATTGAATAGTTCTTCAGAATACTCCTGCTTTAATGCCTATTATTTACTTTATAATATTCCTCTATTCATCTTTTCATCCCAGTCTTGAAAGACTTGCTTTAATTATTCAAATCCTCACATGCCCCATCTTGGGTGATATTGTAGTATAAACTAAAATATTTTGGATGTGATAAGATCCTGAAAAACTATTGCATGAATTGTCCGATAGATTCTGTAGTTGCTGGTAGAGCAAGGCAGGGTGGACCATGACCATGATCTGATTTTACAGTCTTGTGCATTTTGATTCCAAGTATTTTAAAATTAGATCTGACACCTGAAAGGGCAACAAAGGATTAGAAGAAGAAGAAGAAGACGAAGAAGGAGGAAGATGAAGAAGAATAAAAGAAAGAAGAGGAGGAAGATGAGGGGGGAGAAGAAGAGGAAGGAGGAGAAGGAAAAGAAGGAAGAGGAGGAGAAGGAGGAAGAGAATAAAAATAATACTAATTATTATAATAATAATTTTTAAATCAGACCAAGAAAAGAATTGTGATAAACTGAGTGGCTTGTTGGTTTTATATTGCTGGTCATCCCACAGTTCTGGACTAACCTGTGAACCTTACCGTTATATGTTGCTTCCTGCTTGGCATGAAGACTATACATATTTTTGTTTGTAATAAAAATAACCTGCAGTAATTATGCTGAATATATTAGGCATCAGGGATTTATACATGTATGGTACATACTATATTTAATGTAACATTCGAATACTTCATATTGAGTCCTTGCAATATTTTTGTATTGTACCAGTTCTGCATATTGTCTGTTTTTATGGCTTACTGCACATCCTGTTGTTACTCTGACTAAATTTTGGATGCATGGAATATATATCTATGTATGCAGGAATAATTTATTTAATGATGCTGTTAGTAGCGCACTGTATATTATTGAATGATAGGATGATTAGTGAATAATGAATTGGGAAGGGTATGAAAAGAAGCAGTTGTTGGCATTTTCCTGGAGAGCACAGGAAAATCATGAAACACCTGTCAGGAGAGCTGGTCCCTAACCTGACATTCAGACCATGAACTTCCTGCATGTGAAGTAAAAGTACTAAACACTTGACCACAATATTCAGTGTCCGTGATGGTATATGAAGGTACTTCCAAACGTAGTTTGTTAGTTCACAGAATTGAAAAGTGATGGGGTAGTTAAAATCCAGTCACGTAAAACATGTGGCTGAAGTGGCAACTTCTAAACAATGCCATAGAGCACACATTAAAGTTGCTGGCTATAAATGCTAAGAAAAGTATTTATATATCTTAAAAAATGTAAATATTAAAAAAATATATCATGAACTTGGTGAAATTTCAACTTCATCTCTCTTCTTTGCTTTTTCCTAACCTTCTGCTGCTGATTATTAGGCAGTGTGCAGTCTGCCCTTAATTAATTGGTCAAAATTTAACACTGCTGCATGTACATGGTTATAAGACATCTGTGACAATGACGACGATGATTAGTATTATGATCATGATAGAAATTTGTGTACATACAGCAGACTATAACATCCATACCAAGGAATAACAAAAGTATACCCTTAACAGAAATTATAAAGCAAACATAACACCAGGCTTAATTACAAATACATGCAAGTCTTGCACTGGACTGTGGCAGAATGGAATATGTACATGTCAAAATATGGGATTTTCAAATTATGATGCTGCAAATATGCTTGCCAAACCGAGCAGACTTATATTAGTTCAGCACTTATGCAGTAGTGTACAATGGAAATCTGTACATCTGCATAAAATGAGCATACCTCTGCATGATTGATAGTGCCCAAATTCAGATGTGAATGTATGGTAAAACAAGAAAATGCTTTGATTGTATGCATTATTATACACAAGTTTGTGAGTATTTCTGTAAGGCATGTGGTGTCTCCTGAACCAATCAATGAAACCCATGTGATGGAGAATGACTAACAGTAAAAACTGAACTAGTACATTATGAGTTGCAAAAATATCAGAACCCACGAGCTGATAAGTGCCATCATAATTCAATGCCTGTAGATACTACTACTACTACTACTACAGTAGTAGTTGTTTTTGTTCTTGCTTCAAGTGTCTGAACAGTGCTGTTTAATATTCTTAATTTCTTTCTTCTGTATAGGAAATGTCACAGTTCCAGTATCTAACTGTGATGAAAAGTATTACAATGTTCAGAAGGTATCTGATACACAGCTATGTGACTATGTGAAGTACTGGCAAGATTACAGTAGTCAGAGTGGTTCAGATTTGCTGTGTCTGTATTTGAAGGTATATGCTTTTACAGTGAGTGTACACTAGTCACTTTCATTTAAATTTTTTTAACATTCACTCAATATTCTTGTTCTTAAAGGACTGGCATTTCACACAAGATTTTCCTGAAGAGAATATATACAGGGTTCCTCAGTATTTTGCTTCAGATTGGTTGAATGAGTATTACAGTGCAAAGACAAGCATTCAAGATGATTACAGATTTGTATATATGGGACCAAAAGGATCATGGTAGGTTGTAATTTTGTATTACAGTACAGTAATGACTAGGCTGGATGACTCAAGATCATTTTGAGCCATAATAGGGACAACAGATTTTTCTCTTCTCCAAAACACCCGACTGGTAGTTGTGATGACACTTGTTTGATTGCAAATTGACAAGTGTTTGTCCCATTGTACATGTTGACTCCCTGTGGAAGTGGGGAAAACAACATACAGTGAATCCTTCAATGATATTGTAATGTTGTGTGTGAGTACCACTAATTCTTTTAGCTGCTTAAATATTATCTCCATCATTTACACAGTAAACCTACTACTTTCATTCTATAAACATCAATCATCTTAAGTTTAAAAATGGTTGTGTATATAGATATTTTTCTTTCATTAACAGCTTGATCTTACATTTATTTTAGGACCCCTCTGCATGCAGATGTATTCACTTCATTTAGCTGGTCAGTGAATGTCTGTGGACGTAAACGGTGGCTGCTGTTTCCACCAGGTGAAGAAGCCTGTCTTCAAGACAGATTTGGGAATTTGACATATGATGCCACAGTCCCAGAATTACAAGATGAAAAAATGTACCCAAGATACAAAGAACTCTGCAGGTCTGAAGAAATTATACAAGAAGCTGGTGAAGCTATTTTTATTCCATCAGGTTGGCACCATCAGGTTTGGAACCTGGTAAGCATGATAAAATCCATATAATACAATAAGAGCTGTGATACCTAGCAATGGATGATCCAGAAAACTCAACTGACCAGAAACTAAGAGGCCCATTACAGTTCACTGATCCATGAAATGGCAGCATCCAGCACTGATTCTGAGAGTTCTGCCATTAATTACTGGTTTTTTTTTTTTAACATTATATACACACACCATGTTACAGTATAACATATCAAGTGACAGACTGTTAGATATACTTATGATACACATTAGGTATAATAGTCCAATATGAGGGAAATAATATTTGGTAATCCTTTGGTCCTGTAGGTGCCAGGTATTACAACTTGTACTGTACTTCATGATTGTTCCATTCATTCAGAAAAGTATTATACACATATTAGCAGTGTCGTTCATTGTTACTTAAATCCTTATGTTTTATTTTTAGGAAGATACAATCTCAATTAACCATAACTGGATAAATGGTTGTAATATTGAGATAATGTGGACTTCACTGAAAGACAATCTCATGGCTGTGAAAAAGGAGATAGAAGACTGTAAAGATATGGAAGGATGGGATGAACAGTGTCAACTAATGCTGCAGGCAATGTTTGGCATGAATTATGAGGAGTTCTATTCTTTTCTGACCTTCATTGGAAAAAGAAGAATGGATTCTCTGAGAGACAATGAACCTGTACTTCTGTTTGGAAACTGGCAATTAGGGAGAAATCATGTGCTGTTTGATCTAATACAACTGAAGGCAATATTAATAACCTTCATTAAAGACAGTGATACCAAGAGCCTGAATTTTTTTAAGAAATTGGATGACCAATCAGAAGAACTTATAAAAGAAATTGAGCATTATTTCTCATAATATATATTTTAAAATTTCCTTCAAGTTCCCATATGTGTACTTCGTAAGTTATGATTTGAGCTAAATCCTGTACACACCATTTATTTTTACACCATCTCTAAGATGTGAATAAACAAACATCTTTATTATGGGGCTACTGAAAATTAATTAATAAATGATACACATGTGGTAAAAACTGAATTAATTGAAATAATGTATAACAAGTTTTTGTTATACATTTTCTAAAACATCTCTCAATACCAGCCATCACAAAATCAGTCTGCATGTTAACAATGCTGTGAACTTGCTTGTGACATTTCTGGTGCCACATGATAATTCAGGAACCAAACTAGTACTACAGTGGAAAGCATTCTATTAAAGCTATTTTTGAATTTGCCATTGGTAGATGAATTATAGAAGTACATACACAGTAACTTTCTAATAATGTGGGTACCTACCTCATGCTGATGTATCCTCAAAGAAGTTTTACCAATCAGTGTAGCAGGACAATAGTTTTGAGCATGCAAACTTTTAATTGGGACATTTAACACTAATCTTATATGTAACTAATGTGTACTCACAAATTTCCATCTCATAGACTCTGTTTGGCCTTTAGTTGCTATGTCATGTACCATTCATATGACATAATATTTAAAACTTAATGAATACTTATGTACTCAGTCAGACAGTCCTTCCAATAAAACGTTTTTCAAGACTGTCAGTGCCAATCAGTGTCCTTTTCTTCCAGTAACTTATGCTAATTTCCTTTATACAGCTTTATATTCTCTAGGAAGAAAGAAAACAAACACCACTAGTCCATTAAGTTACATTATGTTACTGCACATACAAATCACCCAGCACAATGTTAAAATTGGTTTTCTTTGTAATTTATTAAGAAGTCGCCACATCAAAAAAAATGTTTTAAACAGAAGTTGAAGACACAAATAATTACTGCATGAAGAATTGTTTTACAGATAATGAATGAAGGTCAGTATTTGTGTAACTCAATGACACTCTCAGTTGCCAAGATTCTGTAGCAATAGTGACAGATGAATGAATGTGTATGGAGCATTGGTGGTATGATACTGACAGGGAAATCTTTAAGTATTCAGAGAAAAATCTGTTCCTGTTACCTCAGTCCCATATACAAAGACTGGGATCAAACCTGGGCCTCTCAAAGTTAAATTTTTATTTCATATCTTCAATAGAGATGAGAATTATGCATTTTTGATAATTTTACTATAGATCCCAAACAAGAAGTTTAATCCAAAACCGTTCAGTAGGTTTGGAGTTAGTGTGCAGCCTAGTCACTTCTTGTTCTTGGTGCAAAAATGTGCATCAAGTAGTCACATCAAAACTAGCAAAAAATTATTTACAGTTTTAAAAGACAGAATTGACTGCTTAAAGATAATACTTATTACTCACATTCATTTTGAAGATTTAGCTTCTAGCTTATGATGATTCAGAGTCCGTGTGCCATCAATATTTCAGGAAATAGGAAGCTGACTTTTACAATAAATCAAGAAATTCTTCAGGCCATCCAAGAGCAGGTGAATGGCTAAACTGTTTTTCTGAAATTGATGTTTATCTTTATTTTTGCCAGTTCCTGTCCTTGAGGTTATCTACTAGACAATATTCTAACATCTTCATGTTTAACAATTTTAGTCATGGAAATGTTTACTTGAACATTATTTTTCCCTCCATTATACAGAAATATGTATTTCCATGATGAGCTTATAGTAAATTGAGTTACCATTAACCATGTCCTTATGAAAACAAAGTATTAAAAAATCATTTTCTGATATTGAACTGATGCTGTTGTTTTATTTATTTATTTATTTATTTAGTATTCCAGAGATCCATCAGAGTGGATATAGAACTTGTCATTACATAGCAGTAGGCAGAGTACAGAATGAGGCTAGGCAGTAAGATACATGGTAGTAG
>Ga0123355_10006122_pt1 | contig 17751 bp, 16 predicted proteins | sample TergutEmb28metaG_3_FD_89872 | JGI IMG/M metagenome (GOLD analysis project Ga0123355, IMG submission 89872) | Embiratermes neotenicus P1 segment gut microbial communities from Petit-Saut dam, French Guiana - Emb289 P1 | ecosystem: Host-associated > Arthropoda: Insects > Digestive system > Gut ...
AAAGGGCGGTATGCGTATTGCGCCGCTGTTTATTCCCATGATGATTGGCAATATGGCATCGGGCAATGTGGCGATACAGTACGGCGCGAAGGGTATTTGCACCAATGTTGTGACGGCGTGTGCATCGTCAACAAACACCATAGGCGAGGCCTTTCGCAACATCAAGCACGGCTATGCGGATATCATCATAACCGGCGGCACGGAAGCAAGCATAACCAGGGCTGCCGTGGCTGGCTTTAACGCGCTGAAGGCGCTTACACGGTCTGATGACCCTATGCGCGCCTCAATGCCTTTTGACAAAGAGCGTAGCGGCTTTGTCATCGGTGAAGGCGCAGGAATATTAATTTTAGAAAATTATGACATGGCTGTAGCACGTGGCGCAACCATTCTGGCGGAGATTGTGGGATACGGCACAAATTGCGATGCATATCACATGACGGCCCCATCGCCTGATGGCGAGGGCGCGGCGGATGCAATGACGCTGGCCATGGATGAGGCGGGCATAACTCCGACGGATGTTGATTATATCAACGCCCACGGCACCAGCACGCCGCTAAATGACGCAGCGGAAACGCTGGCCATAAAGCGAGCCTTTGGCAGTCATGCTAACAATTTACTAATAAGCTCCACAAAATCAATGATAGGGCATTTGCTGGGCGCGGCGGGTGCTGTGGAAGCCATTTCCTGCATCGTGGGCATGATGGAAGACTTTGTGCCGCCAACAATGGGCTATAAGGTGCCGGACCCTGAATGTGACCTTAACTATGTGACCAACAAAAGTGCAGATGTGCAAATAAAATATGCGCTATCAAATTCATTGGGATTTGGTGGGCACAACGCCACGATATGCATTAAAAAATGGGAAGGAAGATGAGATGTGAATTATAAAGAGATTATGGACTTGACACAATGGTTGGAGAGGTCATCATTTACGGCCTATTCGCTGACAGTAAACGGCGTTAGCTTGAACGTAAGCAAGCAACAAGGGATTCAGCAGCCACAAACCTCGGTGGCTAACACACCGATGCCAATTGCGGCTTCTGCGCCGCCACCGCCACCGATGGTTGCTGAAAAGGCTAACGAAGGCCACATTGTAAGGTCGCCTATAGTCGGCACATATTACGAAAGTTCAAATCCCGAAAGTGCAGCCTTTGTAAAGGTTGGCGACAAGGTGAAAAAAGGCGATGTGCTTTGCATCTTAGAGGCCATGAAGGTGATGAATGAGATAACATGCGATGTGGATGGTGTTGTGATGGAGATCCTTGCTTCCAACGGCGATATGGTAGAGGCGCGTATGCCGCTGTTTAGAATTGAGGTGTAGCATATGTTTAACAAAATTTTAATTGCAAATAGGGGCGAAATTGCCGTGCGCATCATCCGTGCCTGCAAAGAGCTTGGAGTTGCTACAGTTGCCGTATTTTCCGAGGCCGATAGAGAGGCGTTGCATGTGCAAATGGCGGATGAAGCCGTATGTGTTGGGGATTCGCCCAGCAAGGATAGCTATCTTAACATGCACAACATCATATCTGCCGCTATTTTGACCAAAGCAGAGGCCATACATCCCGGCTTCGGCTTCCTGTCAGAAAACGCCATATTTGCAAATATGTGCGAAGATTGTAATATCAAATTTATCGGCCCTTCCGCCGCGGCCATTGATGCGATGGGCAACAAAGCCAATGCCCGCGAGGTGATGAAGGCCGCAGGCGTGCCTGTTATCCCCGGCAGTGACGGCACTGTGGATTCTGCCGAAGATGCTCTGCAATTTGCCAATAAATACGGCTATCCCGTGCTGCTAAAGGCCTCGGCCGGCGGCGGCGGTAAGGGCATACGCCTGTGCAATAACGATGAAGAGCTGAAAAAAGGCTATGAAGCCGCAAAATCTGAGGCACGCATGGCTTTTTCGGATGATGCTATATACATGGAGAAGGCCATTGTCAACGCCCGCCATATTGAAATGCAGGTTATTGGCGATGAGCATGGCAATATCATCCATTTAGGCGAGCGGGAATGCTCCATGCAAATTCGCAATCAAAAAGTGTTGGAAGAAGCGCCGTCATCGGTCATCAGTCCACAGTTGCGTGCAAAATTTGGCGAAATTGCCATCACGGCGGCACGTGCCTGCGACTATAAAAACGCTGGCACACTGGAATTTCTGCTGGACATGGATAACAACTTTTATTTTATGGAAATGAACACAAGAATACAGGTAGAGCACCCGATAACGGAGATGATAACGGGCTTCGATATTGTAAAAGAGCAGATATCTGTTGCAGCCGGCAACAGGCTATCCATTGCCCAAGAAGATGTTGAATTGACGGGTCACTCTATCGAATGCCGCATAAACGCCGGCACCACGGGGCTGATAGATTATATGTTTCTTCCTGCAGGCGGTTTGGGCATTCGCGTAGATTCAGGTATTTACGCGGGCTACACAATGCCGCCGTTTTATGATTCTATGGTGGCAAAGGTGATAAGTCACGGAAAGACCCGCGAAGAGGCCATTGCCAAGATGAAACGCGCACTGGACGAGCTGGTGATAGACGGCATTGAAACCAATATAGACATGCAAATGCAGATATTGGAAAACGAAGACTTTTTAAAGGGGCAGTATTACACTACGACCTTAACGAAGTTACTGGGACTATAGGAGGTGTGGCATGAACCTATTTAAACGCAAAAAGCATGTCACCGTCCGCGAATTTCAGCCCAACCAAGAACCCAATGTGCCCGACGGCATGTTGGTGAAATGCGGCAAATGCCAAAAGGTGATTTACAATAAGCTGCTGGGAGATTATAAAATTTGCCCCGGCTGCGGCGGACATTTCCGCATTTCGGCCAAAGAAATGATTGGTATAATTGTTGATGAGGGCACTTTTGAAGAGCGTGATGCGGACATTGCGCCGCAAAATCCTATCGGCTTTCCGAATTACATTAAGAAAATTGAAGCCTTGGGCGAAAAGCTGGATACTAAAGAGGCTGTTGTTACCGGTTGTTGTTCTGTAAATGGTGTGGATGCCATGCTGTGTGTTATGGACAGCAATTTTATCATGGGTTCTATGGGTTCGGTAGTAGGCGAAAAGATAACGCGCGCTTTTGAAGAAGCTACTGAAAAATGCCTGCCGATGGTGATTTTTACAGCATCGGGCGGCGCGCGTATGCAGGAAGGCATCATATCTTTGATGCAAATGGCCAAGGTTAGTGCTGCGGTGAGGTGTCACTCTGATGCGGGTTTGCTTTACATATCTGTGCTGACAGACCCCACGACAGGCGGTGTTACAGCCAGCTATGCCATGCAAGCAGACATCATTTTGGCAGAACCCGGTGCACTGGTAGGCTTTGCAGGACGCAGGGTTATAGAGCAGACGATAAAGCAAAAGCTGCCTGCGGACTTTCAAAGTGCAGAATTTGTGCAAGAACATGGCTTCATCGACAAAATTGTGAAGCGAAGTGATATGCGCGATACATTAGGTAGCATTTTAAAAATGCACGGCCAAAACCTTGCAACTTCAAGTTCAAAAGGCAAAAATTCCGAAGGGTTTGATTATTACCGAGGAAATCCTGAAATAAAGCCATCCGAGGCGGTGGAAGTCTCCCGAAAAGTGACGCGCCCTACGTCCAAAGAAATTATATCGCATATTTTGTCCGACTTTATTGAATTTCACGGAGACCGTAATTTCCGTGATGACGGAGCTATTGTGGGCGGCGTGGGATATTTGGCCGGCAGACCCATCACTGTTGTATCCACCCAAAAAGGCCATAATTTGGAAGAAAACATAGCTGCAAACTTCGGCCAGCCCCATCCCGAAGGCTATCGCAAGGCCTTACGCCTGATGAAACAGGCGGAGAAATTTGGTCGCCCTGTGCTTGCTCTTATAAACACCAGCGGTGCCTATTGCGCCGCAGGTGCGGAAGAACGCGGCCAAGGCGAGGCCATTGCGCAAAATCTGCTTAATATGTCCGGCCTAAAAGTGCCGATACTTGCAGTTATAGTGGGCGAGGGCGGTAGTGGCGGCGCACTGGCACTGGCATTGGCTGATAAAGTGTTTATGTTTGAATATTCCATATATTCCATTTTATCACCGGAAGGCTTTGCCAGCATATTGTGGAAAGATTCAAGCCGCGCGAAGGAAGCGGCGGCGGTGATGAAACTTCGTCCCGTAGACTTGCTGGATTTACAAGTGATTGAAAGCATCATACCCGAGGCTGACGGCGGGTTTGACGAGGACATAGAATTTTCTCTGCACTACCTTACTAAGCTGTTGGCATTTGAATTTGACGCACTTTCGCAAAAGACAATTGAACAACTGCTGAGTGACCGTTATAATAGATTTAGAAAATTTGGAGGAGAACAACAATGACATTTGAAAAAGTTAGAGACATAATTGCAGAGCAAATTGGCATATCTGAGGACAAAATAATTCCTGAAACATCCCTGCTTGATGATATCGGGGCGGATTCCCTTGACATTTTCCAAATAGTGTCCAATTTGGAAGAAGAATTTGACATCGAATTTACCAAAGAAGCTGTTGAAGGCATGAGGACGGTTTCGGATGCCGTTGCGTATATTGACGCGACTACAAGCAAGGAGTGATAACTAATGAAGTCGAAACTTTGTGACCTTTTGGGCATTAAATATCCCATTATTCAAGGCGGAATGGCGTGGATTGCAGATGCGCATTTGGCGGCGGCTGTTTCTAATGCCGGCGGGCTGGGTATCATAGCCGCCGGTAATGCCCCTGCCGATTGGGTGCGGGAACAGATTCAACTGGCCAAAACCCTAACCTCGAAGCCCTTTGGCGTTAATATAATGTTGATGAGCCCACATTCCGGTGAAATTGCGAAAGTGCTATCGGATGAGAAAATTGCCGTCGTGACAACAGGAGCAGGGGACCCATCGCGATTTATGGAAGGTTGGATTGAAGCAGGTATCAAAGTTATACCAGTTGTTGCATCGGTTGCTGTTGCAAAAAGAGTCGCTAAAAAGGGGGCCTCTGCCATCATTGCCGAAGGTGGCGAGGCTGGCGGGCATATCGGCGACCTTACAACCATGTCATTGATACCCCAAGTTGTTGATGCTGTGGATATACCTGTGATAGCGGCAGGCGGAATTGGCGACGGCCGTGGCATTGCCGCCGCATTTATGCTGGGCGCAGCCGGCGTGCAGCTGGGCACGCGCTTCCTTGTAGCGAAAGAGTGCGCAATCCATCAAAACTACAAAAATAAGGTCTTGAAAGCGTCGGATATAAGTACGATTGCGACCGGCAAGCGGCTGGGGCATCCCGTTCGCGCTTTGAAGACGCCATTTACGCGCAACTTTTTTTCCAAAGAGTATGACAGCACTGTCACCAATGAGGAGCTTGAGGCCCTAGGCGCAGGTGCTTTGAAACGCGCTGTTGACGGCGATGAAGAAAACGGATGTTTTATGGCAGGGCAAATCGCAGGGCTAATCAAGCAAGAGCAAACTGTCGCCGAGATGATTGAAGAGATGTTTGCACAGGCGAAAACAACAATTACGGATGTTAGCAATTTGCAGCAGGGGGTATAAAAAATGGATAAAGATGCTATAAAGAAAATACTTCCACACCGCGAGCCAATGCTGGTAATTGATGAAGCTGCCTTGCAAGATGGCATTTCCATAGGAAATTACACCGTCCGCGGCGATGAATTTTTCTTGCAAGGGCATTTTCCGGGAAATCCTGTTGTTCCGGGGGTTATCCTATGCGAAATGATGGCCCAATCATCCTGCCTTCTGGTAGAGTGGGGCGGCGCAACCGATGAAAAATACACGCCGTATTTTACAGGCTTAAACAAAGTCAGATTTAAAAACAAAGTGCTTCCCGGGGACACCATCACGTTTAAGTGCGAACTAATCAGCAAAAAGCAGCCCTTTTACTTCATCAAAGGCGCTGGATATGTAAATGACAAGCTATGCGTGTCAGGCGAACTATCTTTTGCGGTTATAAAAGAACCTTCTGGCAATTGACAAACTTCAAAGATAATGGTTTAATGATAATAGACTATAACAAATGCCAAGGAGGTATTATCATGAATCAAACAAGAATCAACAATTTGGCAAAGCAGTTGCAAAAAGCCAATTTGGGCGGCATGTTGATTTGCCCTTCAGAAGAGCTGCTTTTTTTGGCTGGCTTTACGCCAAAAATGTGCGAACGCTTCCAAGCACTTTTTGTTACTGCTGATGGCAAAACCTTCTTTGTTTGCAACTTGCTGTACAAAGGCGAAGTAGAGAAGGCTTTTGGCCCTGACGTAAAGGTTTACACATGGTTAGATGGCGAATCTATGACGGATGTTGTCAAGCAAGTGCTGGCCGAAAATGGTATGGCTGGCACGACACTGGGTGTTAACAGCACCGCGCCTGCTTTTAATGTGCTGGAAATTGCGCGGGATTGCGGCGTAACCTGTGTCAACGGCGTGCCTATCATTGAAGAAGCGCGCATCATCAAGACTGAACAAGAAATTAACGATTTACGCAAGGCCGCCGAAATAACGGATGCGGCTTTCGCGGCGGTTTTGGGCTTTATCAAGCCGGGTATGAAAGAAGCTGATGTGATGCAATTTCTTAGCGGACACATGAGCAATGCCGGCGGCACGGATATTTGGGGCATTATCGCTTCCGGCCCCAATTCCAGCTATCCGCACTATCATTCCTACGACCGCGTAATTCAAGAGCAAGACCTGATGATTCTCGACTTTGGATGCCGCGTCAATGGCTTGTATTCTGATATGTCGCGCACAATTTTCATAGGGGGCATCACCGACGAGCAGCGCAAAATTTATGAGATAGTGCGTCGTTCATATGAAGCCGGAGAGGGCGCAGCCGTCACCGGTGCATACATACCCGATGTGGACAAAGTTGCCCGCGACATCATCGTCGCCGAGGGTTATGGCGAAGCCTTCCTCAACCGTCTTGGCCATGGCATAGGCTATATGATACACGAAGCGCCGGATATCAAAAAGAACAACCACCGCAAGTTAGAGCCGGGCATGGCTTTTTCAATAGAGCCGGGCATTTACCTAGCGGGCATATTCGGTATGCGCATTGAAAACATAGTGGTTGCCACGGCTAGCGGCAATGAAGTGCTGAACAAATCCAGCAAAGATATTATCATATTATAATCTTTGCATAACCGCCCTAAAGCAAAAGCTATACATTGGGGCGGTTTTTTATTTTTTCTACAATCTTACGCATTCGACTCCCGATAACAAATACCAGCACCATCTTTATCATCTCAACAGGCAAAAATGGCATCACGCCCGCAACGAAAGCTGCTTGCAAACTAATTTGATTCACAAAAGCAAGCTGCAACATCCCCATTGAAAGATTTACAGCAGAACCAACAGCAAGCCCTATTGCGAGCCAAAGGCATCTCTCTCTATCGGCACCAAATCCAGCGGCAAACGCAAATAACGGAAACGATAAAAGAAATCCCCCGGTTGGTCCAATTATTAAATCAAATCCGCCTCTAAAGTTTGCAAAGATAGGCGCCCCAAAAGTCCCAAGCATCAGATATACAAAGGCCGCCAACGCCCCTTTTTTCGCGCCTAATACAACACCTGCCAGTGCCACGGCAAAAGTTTGCATCGTTAAAGGCACACCAAGAGGCGTGGGTATTGAAATTTGCGCCATAATTGCTATTACAGCCGTGAATATAGATATGTGACATAAATTTTGTATTGATATTTTGCCTCTGCTCATTGCTGCTCCTTCCCGATGTATGGTGTTTACAGTATACATCGGGAAGAGAATATTGTCAACCTAATACTAAGAAGTAGTTGACAATATTACATTAATTTCCCCCGTAGAAAGCGCAAGAACTTCGCCGGTATCTTTTTTAACTGTCAAACACCCCATGTTATCTATGCCCATGGCCACAGCCTTATAGGGCTGGCCTGCCCCCGTCACCAAAACATTTTTTCCAAGCATCACAAGACGCTCCTTATATTTATCTAAAATCCCTTCTTCCTTATATTGGCTTTTGTGCTCTAGCATACGACCAACAATCTCTGCAATAAGGCAATTTCTTGTTGTTGGGAGCTCGCGGCTATCAAAAATAGCTCCCGCAATTTGCCTTAACTCTTCCGGAAAATCTTCCGCAGGCGTACTAAAGTTAACGCCTATTCCGACAACTATCCACTGCATATTTCCGCTTTCAAAATCTGTAACCGCTTCTGTCAAAATTCCGCATATCTTTTTGTCATCCAAAAAAATATCATTAACCCATTTTATTTTAGGCTTCTTCTCCGAAATTGCTTCGATGGCTTCGCATACCGATACAGCGGCAAAATGCGTCACCAGGCCTGGCGTGTCAATGCAAAGCTGCGATGGATGCAATATGATGCTCATGTAAATGCCATGGCTGGGTGGCGAATGAAATGTGCGCCCATAACGCCCTTTACCCGCTGTTTGATGATCCGCGATAACAATAGTGCCATGTTCGGCCCCGGATATGGCCATTTCCTTCGCGGTCTTATTGGTGGACTCCAAAGACGCATGTACATAAATTTTATCTGCAACTTGCTCTTGCAACTTATGCGACAAAAAAGGAAGTATGCCCTGGGCAGACAAAATATCGTTATCCTCACAAAGGCAGTATCCCTTATTGGTGACCGCCTTAATTTTGTATCCGTCTTTTTTCAGCTCCTTAACGGCCTTCCAAACAGCATTGCGGCTCATGTTAAGTTGGCTGGCGATATGGGCTCCCGAAATATTCTGGCCTCTTTTATTTTCAAGCAGCGAAAGAACATGCTCTTTCGTGGTCATGAATTATCACCTCTTTAGTCCATAAATTCTGTCATATGCGCCCAATAACGCTTTGGCATATTTCCCATCCGCAACTTCGGATTAATTCTGCCCTCTATCGCAATCGTGTTGTAAAACTGCTTCCACAACGCCCTATATCGCTTCTCTTCGTCTCCGGCTTCCGGAAGCTCTAAATGCTCCAGGGGAATAAGGCTTCCCTTTCCATTTTGATAGATAAATGCGTGTTTGTGACTCTTATCATAAATCATAAACTGCTCGCTGGGAAATCTATCGCAAAAATGGGGCGCTGTTACGGGCAGTACGAAATTTTTTGGCTCTATGATCGCTATTAAAGCCCCGTTATATTCAGAAAAACGCAAAAATTCTCTATAAAAATGCCCTTCACTTTGCACATTCTGGGCGGTTTTCGTTATGATTCTGACAGTATCATGGGCCAGCATATGTGTAACCGACGGCCCGATTTTATAACCCATGCGCAGGAAATTAAGGATGGCCATCTCACGGTTTTCCAATTTTGAAAGATAACACGAACGCACAAGCCTCAATGCCTCTGCGGAAATCAAACGCCCTATTGAAATCTCCACCTTTTTTGCGGCATCATCATCCGTCACAATCTCCCTCACGGGGAATAGCGTCTCCTGCTCTTGGCCATAATGGGAAATTGTAAAGGGCAGCTCTCTTTGATAGTAGCTTTCATGCACGCAGCACAAAAGCCCTGCAAAAGAGCCATCATACAGATATGCTATATCTGTCCTGTAAGGCATTGCACCAAATCCTCTCTTGTGCTGACATTGTTGTCGAACAGGGACAATTGCTCCATTGGCTGGCCAATTGCCAGCTTTGCTTAGACAAAAGTCCATACAAAACAGCCTCAGGGCTGCTGGGAATACCCATAGAAGTTTTGCCGCGGCATGTGATGAAATACTGGGCCCTTTTCAAAACAACGCCCAGCTTCTTTAAATCCATAAAATCCAACGACCCAGAGCGTCGCGCCCGTAAAATTTTCCGTGCGCTTATCACGCCCATTCCGGGCACACGAAGAAGGGTTTCATAAGGCGCAGTGTTTACTTCCACGGGAAAAGAATCATAATTATTTAACGCCCAGTTGCATTTTGGATCAATCAGAGGATTAAGATTTGGATTTTCTTCGTCCAAAATCTCGGCCGCTTCAAATTTATAAAAGCGCAACAGCCAGTCAGCTTGATACAGCCTATGCTCCCGCAAAAGTTGCGGCTTGGTGTCCAGCGCAGGCAAATTGCTGCCTTCCAAAACAGGCATATATGCAGAATAAAACACCCTCTTTAGCTCATACTTCTTGTAAAGTGCCGCGGACAGATTGATAATTTGATAATCCGTTTCAGGCGTTGCCCCCACAATCATTTGGGTACTTTGTCCCGCCGGCACAAAACTGGGTGTATGCCTATATTTTACCAAATCCGTACGGTTTTCCTGTATGCCAGCCCTAATTTTTCCCATAGGCAGCAAAATACTTTCGCGGCTCTTGTCCGGTGCCAATAATTTCAGGCTGTTGTGAGAGGGTAGTTCTAAATTGATGCTCATACGGTCAGCCAGAAGCCCAAGGGTATGGAGAAGCCTATCATCCGCCCCCGGTATGGCTTTCACATGGATATACCCGCGAAAACGATATTCATTGCGTATCAGCGATAATACCTCAATCATCTGTTCGCAGGTATAATCGGGACTTCTCACAACGGCAGAGCTGAGAAACAGTCCCTCGATATAGTTGCGCCTGTAAAATTGTATCATAAGCTCTGCCAGTTCACGTGGCTCAAAGGTGGCTCGCGCAACATCGTTTGATTTTCTGTTGACACAATAGCTGCAATCGTATACACATGCATTGCTTAAAAGCACCTTTAACAGGGCAATGCACCTGCCATCAGCGGAAAAGCTATGACAAATGCCACAGGCCATTGCGTTGCCAATAGAACCCACCTCGCCCTTACGGTCCACGCCACTGGAAGTGCAAGCCACATCATATTTAGCAGCATCAGTTAAAATTGTTAATTTTTCCATAGTGTCCATGTGCTATCACCACATTCCGCTCTTTCCTAAAAATTTGCTGCGTAACAGCGCGGGATTCCTAAGATTATGACCTCTTTTGGTCATACTATGCAACTTAAAGGCCAACAAAGGCGGCGGCAAATACAATTCTTTAGCCGCAGAGAAATAATCACTATCGGGATTTGTCGCAATTTCCATAACCTGTTCATCAGATACCAAAAAATCAGCAAGAAAGCCATTGGCCTCAAATTCCAATTTGCCTGAATTGTCATAGAGGTTGAAATCCTGCAAAGCGCAGGCGGGGGATTGCATAATATCATCCCTATGAAGCACCAGATGGGCTGCTTCGTGGCCGGCTACTATGCGCCTGTCATGCTCAGGCAAATGGCCGTTGACGACACAATAAGATATGCCGTTCATGATGGTTGCAAAGCCTTTAAGGCCGTCTTCATCAAAATCGTAGGCAAATCTCGTCACGGCGTTTATGGCATCCAGTAGCTCGTAAGGGTCGCGGGTATTATATTTCTGCACCAAATATTCGGCCTCACGATATTTCCCGCTCATACCTTGCTTGCTCTTTCCATAGAATCTAAGAAAATAGCTTGCATTTCGCGCTGAAAAGCTATTTTGTCTTTATCTGACAGCTCGCCACCTGCAAATAAAACAGATGTCTCTTGCAGCAATATTTCTGCCTTGCCCAAACCCTCTTTGCCAAAGCGTCCCGAGGCATCCATTAAAAACATTTCGTCTTCCGTCAGAAAATAATTTATGTCCACATCAAAATATTCTGCCAATTTGGAATATACTTCACGATTTTTAGGATACGACACGCCTCCTTCATAATTGGCTATAGAGCCCCTGCTTACGCCAACTACCTCTGCAAGCTTCTCCTGCGATATGCCTGTTCTTTCTCTCATCAATCTTAATTTCTGCTTAAATTTCATGGTGGCTCCTCCTGAAAGCTATTTATACAACATTTTATCATTGTATAATTCACTTGTCAAGAGGAAATTATGCAATAGTTGTATTGCGACCCAAAGAGTGCTATAATAATGACGATAATAGCCATTTTAAAGGGGTTTGTATATGAAAAATACCGAAATTGCAATTAAAATATTTGCCGTGGGTGCGACGGGCCTAGGTATTGGCCGCTTTGACAATTATGTGGTGCTGGTTGATGAAGGCCTGCCCGGAGATGAACTGCTTGCAAAGATTGTAAAAACCAAAAAGAATTACGGCTACGGAAAAACTCTAAAGATAATACAGCCATCTCCGCACAGAATCAACGGCGATGCCATATGCGGCCATTCAAGCCGATGCGGCGGCTGTCAGTGGCTTCATTGCGACTATGACGCCCAACTTGCCTTTAAAAAACAAATTGTCATAGATGCCCTAACAAGAATTGGCGGCATAAAAAATCCGCCTGTTAGCAACACAATAGGCATGGAAATGCCTTTGCGCTATCGTAACAAAGGAACTTTTCCTGTTACCTATGCTGACAATGCAGATGGCTTTGAGATAGGCATGTACGAGGCGAAAAGCCATAAAATTGTGCCTATTACAAATTGCGCCATACAACACCCTGCCCATGTGATGATACTTGCAGCGTTTAAGCAATTTATGAGGCGCGAGAAGCTTACGGCATATGACGAAACAACCCGTAAAGGGCTGGTGCGCAGCATAATGGTTAGACCCAGCTTTGCGACATCTGATACAATGGTGGTTATTGCAATTAATGACAAAGCACTGCCCAATGAAGATATGCTCGCAAAAGAGCTTGCCGCCGCGGGAGCAACAACTGTCATCGTGAGAGAACACACAAATACTAACGATTATCGAGTGATTTTCGGCTCGGGACATATAGTAGAGCATATAGACGAGCTAAAATTTGCCCTTACCGCACCTTCGTTTTTTCAAGTTAACCCCGTGCAGACCAAAAAACTATACGAAATTGCGTTGAAACAAGCCAAACTTGATGGCACAGGCATAGCAATTGATGCCCATTGCGGCGTTGGCAGTATTGCACTTTATATCGCAAAGCACGTAGAAAAAGTTATTGGCGTTGACATTGTGCCCTCGGCCATAAATGACGCGCAATATAATGCCGCCTTAAACGGCATAGGCAACGCATCTTTCATATGCGGCTATGCGGAAGTTGAAATTCCTGCTATGTTTGCAAAGGGCATCATGCCCAAAGCAATTTTCCTGGACCCTCCCAGAAAAGGGTGTGACAATGCCCTGTTGGATGCAATAATTGCCGCAAAGATAGAAAAAATCGTTTATATATCATGCGACCCTGCAACGCTGGCTCGGGATGTTAAAATACTGACCAATGGCGGATACGCCCTGAAAACAGCGCAACCTGTTGATATGTTTCCGATGACGGCGAAGGTGGAAGTTGTGGCAGAACTCACTCTTATGTAAATTTTACCATATTATAAGAGAGAGCATCTGAAAGGGGCTTGTCATGATAACCATAAGCCTATGTATAATTGTCAGGGATGAAGAGGCAGTGCTGGCGCGCTGTTTGGATAGCGTTAAAGATGTGGTGGATGAAATTATTATTGTTGACACAGGCTCTGTTGATAGAACAAAAGAAATAGCGCGAAAATACACCGATAAAATTTTTGATTTTAAATGGATAAACGATTTTTCTGCCGCGCGAAACAAGGCCTTTTCAAAGGCGAGCATGGATTACCAAATGTGGCTTGATGCGGACGATGTATTTCCGGAAATTTCTGCTCAAAAACTACTTAGCTTAAAGAAAACTTTAAATCCCGATATCGACATTGTAACCATGAAGTATCTCACACATTTTGACAAACATGGCAATGCCATATTTTCATCCACCAGAGAGCGTCTTCTAAAGCGAGATAAGAATTATCACTGGACAGACCCTGTACACGAATACATTGGGCTGGCAGGCAATGTCTTTTACAGTGACATTGAAGTGCATCATCGCAAACCAATTAAAAATAACGGCACATCATCACGAAACCTCAATATCTACACCGAATTAGAAGAAAAGGGCACCAAATTTACACCCAGGCAGCAATATTACTTTGCACGAGAGCTAAAAGACCACGGAAAATGGGCAAAATCTGCCTATTATTTTGAAAAATTTCTGGATAGCGGCAAAGGGTGGGCAGAAGATAATATTGCTTCCTGCTACAATTTGGCCCTTTGCTATAACGCGCTGGGGGATGAAGAGAAAGTGCTGCCAATTTTGTTAAAAAGCTTTACATATGATGCCCCAAGGGCCGAAATTTCCTCAGAAATTGGCTATTATCACAAGCGCAAAGAAAATTATGCTATGGCACTAAAATGGTTTAAGCTAGCGGCAAGCCTGGAAACACCCAAGACTATTGGCTTTATCCATTGGGACTATTGGGGCTATATTCCCAATATAGAATGCTGCGTTTGCTGCTGCTTCCTTGGAGATTATAAGCAAGCCAATGAATTTAATGAGCGCGCCGCCTCATATAAACCAAATTCTTCTTCCGTTGAACACAATCGAAATTATTTAAAGAATTTTCTAAGCCCGCCTTCGCATATATAATAAAAGCGTAAATGTGATGGTGGGTGCTTTCTATGCCTTCAAGCTGGTATCAAGCTACATCTCTTTTGATGGAAAAAATAATGATAGAAAATCCACATTCGGTGCTTGATGTTGGGGTGGGTTTTGGTAAATATGGGATATTGCTTCGTGAAGCTTTGGATATCCCCCACGAAAGATATCGCAAGGACCAATGGCTTGTGCGTATAGACGGCATAGAAGCATTTGAGGGCTACAGAAACCCTATTCATGACTATGTTTACGACGCCGTGTACTACAAGCCCGTATCAGAATGCCTGCCAAGCCTTGGCGTATACGATGTGGTTTTGATGATAGATGTGCTGGAACATTTCACGAAAGAAGAAGGGGCAAAATTGCTTGAATGTCTGCTAATGCACACAAAAAAAGCGTTAATTATATCAACTCCAATAAACCCGGCACCTCAAGAGGAATATGCCGGAAATCACTACGAAGCGCATCTAAGCCGATGGACACCTGTTGATTTTACCAAATTTGAATTCGATTTTACAATGCTGCCCATCATGGGCAATAAGGCATTAATTGTCAAACTGTATCCCAAGCAAGAGACCCATCCTAACAATGCCAATAATTATTTTTTGGACATGAAGGTTCTAAATTCGATAGCACCTGTACGAAAAGATGATGAAAAGCTTCACATTGCATATACATTGACTCATCAATTTCTAACAGGGGGCCTGAAAATGCTGATAGCGCAAATGCGCTGGCTAAAATCCAGGGGGCATACAGTGGATGTTTATTTGCAAAGTTCAAGTGCCGAAGGCTCTGCATTGCCCAGCTGGATGCCCGCAGAAGTTGACCATGACGTTATAATACGCGAGGGCCAGCCGCTTCACAAGCATATACGCCCCTGTGATGTGATAGTTTCAGGATGGCATAGTCAATTGCCAGATCTTCTTGCATCAGGCATACCCGTAGTGTACTGGGAGCAGGGTCACGAACCTCTGTTTGGAGACCTAAGAGGCGCAAACTTAACACCTCAACTTAGAAATTGGTATCAAATGATATATTCGCTGCCTGCGGTTTTTGCTTCAGTGTCAGATTTTGTTGCCAATATTATGTATGAGAGATATGGCCGCAAAACCTATGTCATCCCCAATGGCATAGACACTAATAATTTTTCTCCTGCAACAAAGAACGGAGAAGATATGGTGATTCTGCTTGTGGGCAATCCATACCTTCCCTTCAAAGCATTGCTCACAGCCCTTTCGGTGCTGGGGCGGCTATGGGGTGCGGGGCATAGGTTTCAGGTTAAATGGATTTGTCATCACAAACCCAATGTAAGCAGCTTGCCTTTTCATGTAGAAATTGTACACAATCCGCCTCAGGAAGCCCTCGCACGGCTGTATGCCGCCGCGGATATCTTGCTGTTTACTTCTCTATACGAAGGCTTTGGTATGCCGCCCTTGGAAGCGATGGCATCCGGGCTTTGCGTGGTATGCACGGATTGTGGAGGAATTAAGATGTACGCAGTTAATGAACAAAATTCCCTTGTGGTTCAACCTGAAAACGAAAATGCTATGCTTATAGCCTTAGAGAGGCTAATGGTTGACGAAAAGCTGCGCGAAAAAATATCTGCCAATGGGCGCAAAACTGCCCTGGACTTCAGCTTTGATAAAAGCTTATCCAAGCTTGAAGATCTGCTTCGCGCCGTTAAAAAAATTTAGCATAAGGTTCCGTTTTCGTCAAAATGCATTTCATAAGCACCGGGCTTTAGCAGATAATCGTTATCTGCTATTTTCAGATGAGCCTCTGTATTGCCCGGCACTTTTAAAGATAACACGTAGGCATTGTCATCCTTGCGCCAATTGCAAACTATCGTGCCATACGCGCTTTCAAAAGAGCATTCGCTGTATTCCAACCCGCAAAAGATATCGGGGCGAAATACAATTTTGCGATAGCCCGGCGCGCCCGGCGCAATGCCGCCGATGGTGCGGTAAATCCAGTCGCCAACGGCACCGAAAGCATAATGGTTAAAGGACACGCTGCGCACAGAGCCATCAGGCGCAACCGCATCCCAATGCTCCCAAATTGTTGTGGCGCCTTTTGTTATCTGATATAGCCAGGATGGGCATTCTTTTTGGTGCAGCAGCGCATATGCAGCCTCCCTATGCCCATTTTCTATCAACACGTCCAAAAGATGCGACACAGAGACAAAGCCGGTGTCAAGCCTGTTTCCGTTTAGCCTAACTAGCTCTGTCAGGCGGTTTGCTACCTTTTGGCGAAGCTGTCCCTGCACTATCTGCGCCTGCAAAACGATAACATACAGGCCCTGCAAATCGCCCGCAACTATTCCGTCATCGCTGATGTGTTCCGCGCAAACTGCTTCCTTTATCTTAGGGAGAAGATTACTATACTTTTGCTTCAACTCAAGCAATCGAGGTTGTGGCTGGCCATCCTCAAGCAAGGCATCCAAAACCTTGATGAAAATGCTTACCGTAATTGCGTAGAAGCAGCTTGAAACAACCTCTTTTGTGGCGGCAACACCTCTTGCTATGCCATCGTGTGTGCCGCTAAAGCTGGGGATAAGCCAATCCCCAAAATGGTGGCCTGCTGTCCAAAGATATGGCCCACCGGGCGGCTTAGCCGCAGCATTGCCAATAAAGTCCAGCCAGCCTTCCATCATTTGTAAATTATCCCACAAAACCCGCTTGTCGCCGTAAACACCATAGAGGTAGTAGGGGGCCAGCACGCAAGCGTCGCCCCAGGCGGCAGAGCTATTATTGCCCCTATATTTCAGGTGCATTTGCTCGCTTATGGGATAATTTGGTATGTAATTTGGAATTTCACCGTCAGGCTTTTGTTCGGCCCGCATATTTAGCAGCCATGCGGACAGGAAATTTCGTAAGTCGTAATTAAAACAAGCCGTTTTTGCGATAACTTGCAAATCTCCTGTCCAGCCCATTTTTTCGCGTTGGGGGCAGTCGGTAGGCACGCTAAGCAAATTGCCCTTGATGCTCCAAGAAATGTTATGTTGCAACTGATTTAGCAAATCATCCGAGCATTTAAAGCTGCCCGTCTCTGCAATCTTCGTTCCTATCGGCACTGCCAGCGCACTGACGAGATTTTCTTGCGTGGCACCCGCCACACGCATATATCTAAAGCCATGATATGTAAATTTAGGCTGAAATTCTGTTTTGCCGGGGCTGCAAACGAGAACATCGCGCTGATCTTTATTGCGCCCCATAATATTGCGCAAGAAATTGCCCTCGGCATCTAAAGTTTCGCCAAAATCCAAAGTAATTTCGGATATGGCATCGCAATGCACAACAAGGCGCGGCACACCAGAGATTACCTGTCCAAAATCGTAAAGCAAATCGCCATTAGGAGCCGTGAATATCACCATGGGCGCAAT
>Ga0123355_10006123_pt1 | contig 17750 bp, 15 predicted proteins | sample TergutEmb28metaG_3_FD_89872 | JGI IMG/M metagenome (GOLD analysis project Ga0123355, IMG submission 89872) | Embiratermes neotenicus P1 segment gut microbial communities from Petit-Saut dam, French Guiana - Emb289 P1 | ecosystem: Host-associated > Arthropoda: Insects > Digestive system > Gut ...
ACCTGCGCCTGGATAGAAACGTCTAGGGCGCTGACAGGTTCATCACAAATGATGAGCTTAGGGTCAAGCGCAAGGGCACGCGCAATTCCAATACGTTGCCTTTGCCCGCCACTGAATTCATGCGCGTAACGGTTGATGTGCTCTGGGTTAAGGCCTACGGTATCAAGTAGTTCTTTAGTGCGTGCGATGCGTTGTTTTTTATCGCCCATTTTATGGATGGCAAGAGGTTCGCCAACCAATTCACCTACCGTGAAGCGCGGATTTAGTGAAGCATAGGGGTCTTGAAAGATAAACTGGACTTCTCTTCTGTACGCCTTGAGTTCGCGAGACTTCATCTTGCATACGTCTTTGCCCTGGTAAAAAATCTCACCGTCAGTTGGCTCAATAAGACGCATAATTGTACGGCCCAGTGTGGATTTCCCACACCCGCTTTCGCCTACCAGACCCAGCGTCTTTCCAGCCTCTATCGTCAAAGATACGCCATCAACAGCTTTAACGGTCTTTTTGCTTCCACTGCTCGAGCGTACACGAAAATGCTTTTTCAAATTTCTAACTTCAAGAAGTGGCGTGCTCACTATGCACTCCTCTCTGTTAAAAGCTGCTCCATATTTTCTTTTGAAAATCCTGAATCACCTGCAAAGTGACAACGCGCCATATGCGGCTTACCCGAATCACGAGCAACCTCTACAGGGCTGGGATCATCTGTTGCGCAGATTTCCTTTGCATAAGGACAGCGCGGATGAAAGGCGCAGCCACTAGGCAGGTCAATCAAACTGGGCGGCATCCCTTCAATAGGCAACAGCTCTGTCTTTTCTGTCATATCGCTTGCAGAACGCGGAAGTGATCCCATGAGTCCCCAAGTATAGGGGTGCGAAGGCTTGTAGAACACGTCATCGACAGAGCCAAATTCGACAGGGCGACCAGCATACATGACCAGTACATCGTCAGCCATATCAGCAACAACGCCCAGATCATGAGTGATCATGATAATCGCAGAATTACTTTTCTTTTGTAGGTCTTGCATCAACTGGATGATCTGCGCCTGAATAGTCACATCAAGTGCTGTAGTCGGCTCATCCGCAATAAGGACATCAGGATCACAGGCAAGCGCCATGGCAATCATTACGCGCTGACGCATGCCGCCGCTAAACTGATGGGGATATTCTTTAACACGCTGCTCAGGATTAGGGATACCAACCATACGCAGCAATTCTACAGCACGCGCCCAAGCTTCCTTCCTTTTCATGCCCTTATGAATACGCAAAGGTTCAGCCAGCTGGTGTCCTATTTTGTAAACAGGATTGAGCGAAGTCATAGGGTCCTGAAAAATCATGGCTACTTTGTTGCCACGAATGTCGCGCATTTCTTTTTCACTTGCAGTTATAAGGCTTTTTCCGCGATACAGAGCATCGCCGCTCTCTATCTTGCCGGGAGGCATGTCAATAAGTCCCATCAAGGTCATCGCAGTAACACTTTTGCCACTACCGCTTTCGCCTACAATGCCCAAGGTCTTGCCGGCATCAAGTGAATAGCTGACCCCATTGACGGCCTTCACAACGCCATCACGGGTGTGGAAGTACATCTTGAGGTCTTCTACTTCTAGCAGTGGAGCTTTCCCAGAAACATCTTCGCTCTGCACATCTTCAGCAATTTTGACAGTGTTTTCTTTTGTGTCATCTTTTTTCATCACAGCACTAATCCTTTGACTTTGTATCGATTGCGTCACGGACGCCATCGCCTAGAAGCATAAATGCCAGTACCGTAGTCAGGATTGCCAGACCAGGAAATATTACTAACTGTGGCTCATTGGTCAAAAAGGCGCGACCATCATCAATCATACGACCCCATGAAATGTCTGGTGGTTGAATGCCTAGTCCTAAAAAGGATAGGGCGGACTCAGTCAAAATTGCTCCACCTACCGTCATGGTAGCAACCGCAAGTGCTGGAGCAATGGCATTGGGCAAGATGTGCTTGAACATAATGCGCCAGTTAGATGCCCCCAGGGCCTTTGCCGCCATTACGTAATCGCTCTCTTTAATGGATAGTACACTCGATCTAAAAATTCGAGAGAAAGAGCCCCATCCAAAGACAGAAATGACCACGATAACGCTCATCACTCCTCGAGCCTCTGGCGGCAATAGCGACATGATTAAAATGGCAAGCAGAATGTAAGGAAAAGCTAAGACAATGTCAGTGAAGCGCATTATGATGGCATCAACCCACCTGCCAAAATAACCCGCTACCGCACCAAGGAATACCCCTATGACAAAGGCGACTGAGGCTGCAATGAATCCAACTGAAAGCGACACGCGCGCACCATAAATTACGCGACCTAGTAAGTCGCGACCCATGTCGTCTGTTCCGAACCAGTGTTCTGAACTAGGGGACTGCAAACGAGTCACTGCCACCGTATCAGTATTGATAACTCTAGGGTCGCCAAAGGTTTGCGGAACCCACAAGTCAGCACTAAGCGCTAGAAGAATAACTACTAAAATCCAAGCAAGGGCTGCCATAGCAAGATGATTCTTGCGAAACTTTCGCAGGGCATCTCCCCACAAGGTTCGCGTTTCACGTTCATCCACAGGATCAGAACCATCGCCAATTGCCTGCTTCTCAAGATTTACTGACATTATTCCTCACCTCCTGCAATACGAATGCGCGGATCAAGGAATCCGTAAACAATGTCAACAATAAGGCTTATGAGCAACGTTGTCATTAAGATAACGGTTGTTACTCCAATTACCACCGTAAAATCACGCTGCAGAATGGCCTGGGAAAGGGTAAATCCAATGCCAGGCCAATTAAAGACTGTTTCAGTAAGTACCGCACCTGCAAGCATAACGCCAAAGTCGATACCCATACCTGTGATAACAGGAATAAGGGCATTTTTCATTTTGTGCCCCCAGAGGATGCGTGCAGGTGAACATCCCTTTGCCTTAGCCGTGCGAATGTAATCGGCATTTGCAATTTCAAGAAGCTGGCTACGCATAATACGCGCCGTATAGGCTGTCGAAACGCAAGCCAGGGTAATTCCAGGGAGAATAAAGTAGGTCCAGGTAGGCAACCTTCCGCTTACCCCTCCGACAGGAAGGAAGATTGTCCCATTGGTAGCGTTTTGCAACCATATTCCAAAGATATAGGCTAAGATCAAGCCCAACCAAAACACAGGCAGAGACACTGCGATAGAGGTAGACATCGTAACTAAAGCATCCCAGAAGGTTCGTCGTTTCAGGGCAGAAACAATACCTGCCCCTATACCTAGCACTGCCTGAATTGCAATCGCAACTAAAGCAAGCTTCAGAGTATAAGGGTACCTGTCTGCCAATATGTCAGTAACTGCGCGTCCTGTGAGAAAAGATCTGCCCAGATCACCTTGGGACAGTTCAACTAGATAATTTCCATACTGCACATACCAAGGACGATCTAGACCGTGCTGCTCTGCAAATCTAGCGCGTTCCTCCGGCGTGGGATTTCGCTCTCCCATACGAAGCTGTATAGGGTCAACGCCTGGCATAAAATTTGAGATAAGAAAAAGCAGCAGTGTTACCCCTAAGAACACAGGTATAAACTGCAATAAGCGCTTAATAATATATCTAAGCATTTGCATGTGGCTTCTCGACTCCTAATTTACTAACTTCTACGTGCAGTTTTTACGCAACTTACAGTATGCTTCAAGCATGTCCAATGTGACAGTCAAATTATTATACCGTTACTGTCTGAATAAATTGCCTTTGTACCCGAAAATAGAGAGCGCCCATTACTGGGCGCCCTCTCTCACTTTAACAAGCTATAGCTATTACTGCGCGTCAGCAGCAATCCATAGATTCCTAAAGTCAACTACGTTAAGTGGGCTTACGGTTACATTATGCATACGATCTGAAGTTACCTGACGGAATGCATAGTAAGCGATAGGAATAACAGGGTTATCTGCCTGGATTAGCTGATTAACGCGAGCATATTCTGCTGCACGCTCATCTGCATCTGCAATAGTAGCAGCGTTTGCAAGACCAGCATCTACTTCTGGGTTGCTAAAGAAAGTATCGTTGTTTCCAGCTTCTGAGTCAAAGAGCTCAAATAGCCAGTAATGCGTTGAAGGATATGAGCTCATCCAACCACGACGACCGATTTGGTAATCGCCATCATGAATTGTGATGTTGTAAGTGGCCCATTCCATACCCTCAACAACAGTTTCGACTCCGATTTCCAAAAGATCAGCGGCAATCAGCTCGATAATGCTTTCATGCACACTACCTGTGTTGTAGATAAGACCAACAGGCTCGCCATCCCAATCAGATGCTTCAAGTGCTTCGATTGCAGCTTCACGATCAAAGCGTGCATCTGCCCAAGCACCTGTCTGATATCCAGGAATATCTGGAGGCAAGATGTCAGTAGCGATTACATAGCCGTCTTCCCACACTACTGTGTTGATAGCTTCACGATTAATAGCAAGTGAAACAGCGCGACGGAATTCTGGATCACCAGTAACATCATCTTCAACGTTAAGCACCATGTAGTAAGTGCCTGACTGAGGACCATAGATTACTTGCTCACCAGGATTTGCGGTGAAACCACCATTGCTTGCTGTGCCATAGGTAGCCTTAGTTGACTGCAGGTGTCCAGGACTAATATCAACATAGTCAAGGTCGCCTGCTTGCCATGCCATGAATGCGGCATCTGCTTCAGTAAAGATACGGAACTCAACGCCGTCAACATATGCAGGAGCACCTGCGAAGTAAGGGTTGCGCTCTGTGTTGATGAACTGACCATCACGCCACGGTTCAGTCATTCTAAATGGACCATTACCAATAGGCATTACACCAAAGGATACTGTGTCACCATCAAACTCTACCCCATTTTCAATGTGCGCTGCTTGCACGGGCACAAAGCTTGGGTGTGACAAGTTGTAGATAAAGTCACCAAAGGGGCTTGATAGAGTAATTTCTAGCGTGTGATCGTCAAGGGCAACAAGGCCTTCCATACCATCAGCATCGCCATCTCTGAATGCATCGTAACCAACTACATGCGAAAGCTGGCTGTGAAGAATTCCTGCATCTTCATCGCCTGTCATAGTGTTGACAGCATTTGGATCTGCAATGCGGTTAAACGCGAAGATGAAGTCATCTGCTACAACAGGATTTCCGTCAGCAAACATACCGTCAGGGTCAAGGTTGAAGGTAAATACTGTAGCTTCATCATTGATGTCCCAACTTAATGCTGCGCCTGGTTCAAGCTGAATTGGATCCAAGATATTTGGATTTACCAAAGGATCGAACAACGCGCGAACTACGTGTATTCCCTCACTTTCGAAAGCATTGTAAGGATCGATGAACGCTGGGTTGTTGATGTGCATTCTGAACATTCCGCCCGAAACAGCACCCTCTACTACCGGATCATCACCATTGGTGGTAACTTCATCGTTGTCGCCATTGCAGCCAGTAAGTGCTAGGGCAAAGATCATCATAAGCGCCAAAGCAAGTACTAAAAGTCTACTTTTGTGCACAACTTTCTCCTTTCCACTCCTTCTTTACACACGGGCAAATTTTATGCCTGCATGTGTCGGACCTAAAGCTTTTTAACTAGCTACAACAAGCTAATTGGTTTGGCATGAAGCCCAACATATTCATTTTTCCAATCAATTTACTTTACCGTAACAGAGTAATTTATGCAAAGTAACAGTTGAATGACACAGACTGCCCACAAAGGGCAGAATCATGAATAATGAGGGGAATATGACTACATTAAAGGCAGAGAAGAGCGTAAGATTTGAGGGTGGGCGCAGAATAACTGCTATCGCCTGGTCGCTTATTTATGCCCTCATATTTCTGGGTTCGCAACTTCTTGCATGGATCGTCATTGTGCCCGCTGTTGTTGTCAGTGGTGTACTTATGGCTACTGTCAAAGGATATCTTGATCCTACTGACTCCTATGTGCTAATTCAGTTTATACGGGAACAGTCGGCATCACTAGCTCCTACAGCCATACCCTGGGTGCTACTTCTTTCTTGCTTTGTCACGGTGTACATATCAGCACTTACTGCAAAGGTACGCGGCTTCAATGTGCAGAAATTTGCAAGCCTTAATCCTGCAACACCTATTCTTATAAGCGCCTCTTTATTTTTGGGCATTGGCTTTAGTCTAGCCTTTAACTCTTTCTTTAGTCTGCCAGGACTTGAAGCCCTGCAAGACAGTGAGACAGCCCTTGCGCAAAGCTTGCTTTTTGGCTCGATTCTTACCGCAATTGTTGCCTCTACCATCGTGCCTATTGTAGAAGAAATTGTCTTCAGAGGATTTATGCTCAATGAGCTGCGTCGCGGTTGGGGTCTGCTGTTTTCGGCAATTGTGAGCTCAGTGCTTTTTGGTGTTTTACACGGAACTGCAGTCTGGGCACTTTTTGCAGCGGTATTAGGCCTACTGCTTGCCTGGATAGCACTGCGCACTCGCAGTATCTATCCTGCCATCGCAGCCCACGTTGGCATTAACGGTACAAGCTTTATCTTTGTATGGGCAAATCCTCAAGAGGCAAGCATCTTTACCGCTATGCTTGCTGTTGGGCTAATCACTCTTATAATAAGCAGTATAGTTATATTTATGCATACACACTCCCTATCTGGACTTGAACCTGCCCCTGAGCCACTGCTAAGAAAAGGGCTGAGAGAAGAACTGCAAGAAAATTTAAACGAAAGCATAAGAATAGGAGAGCAACCCATGAACATTGACCGCACGATAGTAGGCGACATCAAAACAAATACCTGGCTTATCGAAGGAATTCCTGCAGAGGCTGGTCAAGCCTCCCCTCTTATTGTGATTGATCCAGGTGATGAAGCTGAAAAGATTCTAGATGCTATCGCAAATCGCCCCGTTGCAGCAGTATTACTTACCCACGGTCACTTCGATCATATTGGTGCTGCTGACGAAGTAGCTGATGAGAGCAGCTCCTATTTGTATATGTCAGAGGCTGAACTTGACACCTGTCCGCAACTGGTCGCAGACATTGAAGAGCGCTATGGCATCAAGGTCAACATTCCCAGGGTTGACTTCAAGGTTAAGGATGGTGATATTTTTGACCTGGCAGGACTTAAGGTCGAGGTTATGCTGATTCCTGGGCACACGCAGGGCAGTGTTGGCTACCTGATTAGCGAACCTGGCTCTGAGCAAAAGCATTTCTTTAGCGGCGACACTTTGTTTGCCCGCGATGTTGGACGCACAGATCTTTTGGGAGGCGATCAAGCAGCAATGGAGCGCTCTATCGAACGCATTGCGACAGAGCTTGATCCTTCTACGAAAGTCTATCCTGGGCATGGTCCTGCGACCAGCATCGAGCGCGAAGCTGCTGCGAATTCCTGGTGGCCTGTGTAGAGACTTATGAAACATCCTGCATGCCGTCTTGTGCAAAAACCCGCATGAGCTTTGCATAGTTATGGATATTTCTTCATAACTACAATCTCTTTGTAACCGTCATGTTGTCTTTACGTTACAATTCTAAATGGAAATATGCGCTGGAAAAGGTCTAGCGCAAGACCTAATACGCATTATTGCGAAGGAGGACTTGTATGAACTGGAAGAAAGTGCTGCTTATTGCATTTGCACTGGTACTCACCATGGGACTTGTAGCCTGTGCCAACGAAGAGCCTGAGGTTGCCGTTGTTGACGATCCCGCTATTGAAGATGTTGGTGAACCGCTAAACATCGTTGTTGTATCAAGCCCGTCTGGTGTAGATGATGGTTCGTTTAACCAAAACGTCTACGAAGGTGCTCAAGCATTCATCGCAGCAGGTGGCAATGCCACGGTAACCAGTGTTGTTGAACCAGAAATGGATAATGCTGTTGCTGCTGTAGAGCAGATCGTTGGAAACTACGATGTTGTTTTGCTTCCTGGATTCCAGTTTGTAGGAATCACTGAGGTTGCTCGCAACAACCCAGATACCATGTTCGTTTTGGTAGATGCACTTCCTGCAAATCCTGACTTCGATGCTGACGCAGAAGAAGGACCAGACAATCAGCGCAACGTTGAACTGCCTAACGTATATGCCATGCTTTTCGCTGAGCAAGAAAGCGGCTTCCTTGCAGGAATCGCTGCTGCCATGGAAACAGAAACAGGCAAAGTAGCCTTTGTTGGCGGTATGGCCATTCCTCCGGTAGTTAATTACCATCTAGGGTTTGAAAGTGGCGTAACTTTTGCCAACGAGAACCTAGGAACTGACGCAGAAATCGTTAACCTTAGCGCATTTGCTGGCAGCGACACTGTTGCTGGTAACTATGTAGGCGCGTTCAATGATCCAGCAAGAGGAAAGCAAGTAGGCGATGCCCTTATCGCTGATGGTGTTGACATCATGTTTGTTGCAGCTGGTGGCTCGGGCAATGGTGCCTTTACTGCCGCTAAAGAAGCAGAGGATGTTATGGTTATTGGTTGTGACGTTAACCAATGGCACCTAGGTGAAGACGGCGATCGCAATATTGTTTTGACCAGTGTGCTCAAGGTTATGGACCTAAATGTTCAGCGCCAACTAGAAGCCATCGTAGCTGGTACTTTTGTGGGCGGAAACTACACCTTGCAAGCTGACACTGATTCAACTGGCTTTGTTTACGCAGAGGGTCAGCAGCAACTTGACGCAGATACCATCACTGCTATGAGCGAAGCTTTCGATGCTATCAAGGCTGGCACTATTGTTCCCGCCGGAGCATTCTCTGACTTTGGCCCAGATGATTTCCCTGGACTAAACGAAGAATAGGTAAGTAGCCTCAAGGTAAAACTGGCTAAGTCCCAAGGCCTTAAAGTGACTTTAAACGGCTTTAGGCAGGGGTTAAAATGTTAGAATACAAGGCGGTGTTCCTATACACAGGGAATGCCGCCTTGCTTATTTGATGTGCGCTACAGTGATAACAAGAATGACAACGAAAGTAGCAGCAAGAGTGGTGACCGAAGAGGGGAAATACGCTTGTGTCAAAACAAGAAATCTTTTTGGAAGTAAAGGGTGTCACTAAGCGATTTCCAGGCATTGTTGCCTGTGACGATATCAGCCTTGACATCAACAAGGGTGAGATTTATGCTCTGCTTGGCGAAAATGGTGCAGGAAAGTCCACCCTTGCCTCTATAATTTTTGGCTTATATCAACCTGACAAAGGTCAATTGTTTATGCGGGGCAAAGAAGTCCAGATTGATTCTCCCAATGAAGCTGTTGCCCTAGACATTGGAATGGTCCATCAACATTTCAAGCTGATTAGCAACTACACCGTGGCACAAAACATCATCTTAGGTGACGAACCTAAGAAGCATGCTCTGGGAATCTTCCCCTATGTAGACACAAAAAGTGCTGAAAGACGCATTGAGGAACTGTCGAAAGAGTTTGGTCTAGAAATTGATCCACGTGCTGTAATTGGCGATCTGGGCGTTTCGACCCAGCAACGCGTAGAAATTTTGAAAATGCTCTACCGTGATGCAGAACTTCTTATCTTTGATGAACCTACAGCCATGCTGACACCACAAGAGATTGAAAGCCTACTGCAGGTAATCAAAAATCTACGAGACCAAGGTAAAACCGTCATCTTTATTACGCATAAGCTTGATGAGGTCATGGAGGTCTGTGATCGTTGTGCGATTTTGGTGCGTGGCAAACTAGTTGATGTCAGTGAGACCAAAGATACCAGTCCTGCTAAACTCGCTGCGAAAATGGTTGGCTACGACATTGAGTTTAGCGCAAAGCGACCCACCGAACAGATAGGTGAAACTGTTCTTGAGGTACAGAACTTGCGCGTTGAAGACAATAACGGTTTCCCCAAGGTCAACGACGTAAGCTTTGAGGTTCGCCGAGGAGAAATCTTTGCCGTTGCAGGGGTTTCAGGCAGCGGACAGACAGAGCTAGCTGACGCAGTTGCAGGACTCGCAAAAACAAAAAGAGGTACGGTAAAGTTAGGTGGACACGATCTGGCAAAACTTAACGTCCGTAAACGCACAGAGGCAGGCATTGCCTACATCCCTGAAGATCGTCAGTCTGTTGGATTGGTGTTGGACTTTCCCTTAGATCAAAACCTTGCCCTGAAGTCTTATTACCAAGCCCCCTACTGCAAATCATCACTACTTGACCCCAGCGCCTTTAACAAGCACGCAGAAAAGCTCATCGAAAACTTTGACATCCGCTGTGCGCGCGGCACCAAAACTACGACGCGGGAAATGAGTGGCGGAAATCAACAAAAAGCCATCGTGGGTCGAGAAATCGAGCAGGACGCAGACCTACTCATATTCGTCCAGCCCACGCGCGGTCTTGACGTTGGAGCAATCAGGGCGATCCGCGAGCGCATCCTTGATGAACGAGACAAAGGAAAGGCGATATTGTTGGTATCGCTTGAATTAGATGAAGTCATGGACTTAGCTGACACTATTGGTGTCATGTACGCAGGACAAATGCTTACTGTTGCACCTGCCGCAGACCTCAGTATGAGCAAAGTGGGCGAATACATGATGGGGGTGGCTAACAATGACTAAAGACAAAAACCTTCAGCCCTCACGCAACACCGCTGATGAAAGCAGGCGTGCACTGCACAGTCTTAATAAGACCCTGGACAACGCAACTAGAATGATCGTGCAGGGACTAAGTGGAGGACGCAGGCAATCCTTGACCATTCCCCTACTTGCGATTTTCCTATCCCTTGCGACAATCTCTGTTGTAGTGCTGACTTTTGGCAATAATCCCCTTGAAGTATTTCACAGCTTACTAGCTGGAGCTGGCTGGCTACCAAAGGCGAATTATGGTGGTGGCCAATCTCAATTTACTGATCTTGTTGGCTTGGCCACTACGATGACACCACTTCTTTTTGGTGCGCTAGGCTTTGTAGTGGCAATGCGCTGCGGCCTTTTCAACATCGGTATTGCTGGGCAGATGGTTTTGGCAGGCTTTATTGCTACTGTGCTTATTGGCTATAGTGACCTGGGGGCTTGGATTGCGCGTCCACTTGTCTTTCTAGTCGGAATAGTTGTGGGTGCGCTTGCAGGGGCTTTGATTGGCTTTTTGAAGTATCGCTTTAACATCCACGAAGTCGTTTCCTCAATTATGCTTAATAACATCTTTGTGCTAGCAGTAAGCTTTTTTGTTAAATCGAATCACATTGATGAAGTCACACGCAATGCGCGTATTGCTAGTACTGATGCACGCCTTTTGACAGAGCCTGTCCAGCTGGGCGAAGCAAGCGCACGCCTACCTATTGGCTTTTTCCTTGCAATTGTCTGCGCACTTGCACTGTGGTTTTTCCTGACTAAGACAAGACAAGGCTTCGAGATGACTGCGGTAGGCAAGAGTCCTAAAGCGGCTCAATATGCTGGTATTAAAATTGGGCGCACCGTCATTGGTGCAATGGCTATATCTGGTGCTTTAGGCGGTCTTGCAGGGGTTACTCATTACCTGGCAAGTGTTCCCTCAATCGCACCTGGTGTTCTACCTAGCGCAGGCTTTGACGCAATAGCTGTAGCCTTCCTAGGTAATGTTCATCCGCTGGGTGCTGTTTTGGCAGCAGGTCTGATTGCCACCCTATCTAGCGGAGCAGCCTATATGAGTTCTATCGTTGGCGTACGCCATGAAATCTCTGCATTGATAACGGGTATGATTTTACTCTTTACTGCCTGCGGAGGATATTTGCGCGCATGGTTCGATAACAAAAAGCGCAGCTACGCTGAGCACAATAGCAGTGATGACACCAAGGGTAGCGACAAGGACAAAGGCAAAGAAGCTGGCACATTGGCAGACTGTGCAATATCACCAGGCGATACCCAAAGTAAGACTCAAGCTAAGGCTAAGAAAGGAGGTGATGGCGCATGAGTATTCTTGAAGTGAATTATGCAGCCATCCTCATAGACGGTCTTAGTTTTGCTCTGCCCTTACTGATTATTGCTATTGGAGGCATTTATTCAGAACGCAGTGGTATTGTTAATCTTGCGCTAGAAGGGCTGCTAGGCTTTGGAGCTTTCGCAGGTGCACTATTTGTTGCAACTACCGCAGGACTCTTTGCTGCTCAGTCTGACTGGCCTATGTACCTAAGCTTTCTTTTTGCTGCCATCGGTGGCGGACTTTTTGCAGTAATTCATGCTGTGTTATGCATCAAGTTTATGGCCAATCAGGTCATCAGTGGTGTGGTAATTAACATCCTGTCAGTTGCGCTCACAGGTTTTTTCACCTCGACTATAAACGCCCAGTTCTTTGGTCAAGCCTCAGAGCGCTTCACCCTGCAAACCTTGCCCCGCTGGGATATTCCCTTTCTGATGGATATTCCCATTCTAGGTGCAGCCTTTACCCGCGTTTACCCCTTTATGTTCATCATCCTAATAGTCGCAACCTTTTTTTGGTATTTACTGTATAAGACAAAATTTGGCCTGAGAGTGCGTGCAGCAGGTGATAATCCCCAGGCCTTGGACGCAGCTGGTGTTAATGTGGGACGTATTCGCTTTAGTGCTGTAGTGATTTCTGGTGTGCTTGCAGGAATCGGCGGCATGAGCTTCGCCTACTCAATTTCTACAGACTTTTCGCCTGCAATCTATATGGGCTTTGGGTTCATTGCTATTGCAGCTCTGATTTTTGGCAACTGGAAAATTGTACCCACTTTTGCTGCCTGCTTGATATTCGGATTGACCCGTAGCGCAGCTTTCCAGCTGCTGCCTGTCTTTGACGCAAGTGCAGCTGTTTTAGATTTAGCACTTGCAGCTCCTTTCGTAGTAACCCTATTGCTACTTGCCTTCTTTGGAAAGACTAATAAGGCGCCAAGGGCCTTGGGGGAACAGTATGACAAAAGCAAAAGATGACTAAGCACGCCTAAGGCGTAATAAAAGAAAGTACAACTATGAATTTAGCGAAATATATCGATCACACTAACCTTGTCCTCAATGCTAACGAAAGCGACATTCGCCTCTTGTGTGCAGAGGCCCTTGAGCACAACTTTACAGCCGTTTGCATAAGCCCTCTCTGGGTGAAGCTTGCTGCTGATCTGCTGCAAAACAGTGACGTTAAGGTCTGCACGGTGATCGGCTTTCCTACGGGTGCTCATGCGCCTAGTGTAAAGCTTGCAGAGGCAGAGCTTGCCCTTGCTAATGGCGCACAGGAACTAGACATGGTAATAAACATTGCAGCGCTACAAGAGGATGATGAGAATGCCTTGCAGCAAGACATTGAGCCACTTGCTGATGCAGCTCATGCAAAAGAGGCAATTCTCAAGGTGATACTGGAAACTGCCCTGCTTAGCGACAAGGAAATCCTCAAAGCCTGTGACCTCTGCTGGAAATTTGGCGCTGATTTCGTCAAGACCTCAACAGGTATGCTGTCCACAAGTTTAGTCAAAGAAGGAACTACAGGGGCAAGCATCCATGCTGTGAAGCTTATGCATAGTCGCAGGCGCGGAGCAACACCAACGGGGGACCCCATGGGAGTCAAGGCATCAGGTGGAATTCGTGATCGTGCAACAGCTATCGCCATGATTGAAGCAGGTGCTACAAGGCTGGGCACTTCATCTGGGATCGCCATTATCGCGGACAAAGAGGGTAGTAGCGACTATTGACCAGCTATCAGGTGGTGCCCCAATTTGACATTGCCTAATCAGTCAACCGCGCAATTGACCTTGGGTCTAACCTTTAATTGATTTCAAAAGCGATTACTCTGTCGTTTATTACTATCCATGTAAACGAGGCCGTAGGGTCATTTGAACCTGTGTCGGCTGCCCTTATATTCATCTCTCCACCAAGAGGAATATCGCCTTCCCCTACGATGTCTTTTGTCAGCTGCTCAAAATCTGCTGCATTTAGTGCGTCAAGGCTTGCCTCTGTCTCTACCATCAGATTGATGGTCATGAGCATTGTAATATCTTCATTTTCTACAAGTGCCCTCAGTCCATCTGCAGGAGCCCACTCAAAGTGTGCAGGAAGAGTCGCCTTTTCACTTCGATCAAAGAGGGCAACTTCAATCCTAATGTTGGCAACCTCTGCTAGTCCAAATTGATTGATGAAGATAGGGCGCACTGAATCAAGGATGTATTGCTCTGCGAGACGTGCTTGATAGTCATCGCGCACGTCTTCAATGGGCAATGGATTGCCCTCGCTGTCATGCATTTCAAGTGAAAAGATCAAGTCCTGACCTCTGACAGGATGGGCTACGCCCTGAAAAAAGCGTGCCCCTGGATTGAGACTAATAAGGGCAAACTCTTCGTCATATTTTTCCTGCAGATGATCAAGAATTTCTTGCTGGCTAGGATAACCACTTCTATCCCAAAGGGTGCGGTCAATGATATTACCCACTTCACCGTCTTCGTTTGAGCAGGCTACAAGACCACTGAATAGGAGTGTGCAAAGGATTCCCGCAAGAGCAATCAGCGCGATAGTTTTATTTTTTTTCATTGCAACCTTTGCATTCCCCGTAATACGACACGTGATGCTTTGAGATAGTAACATTAAGGTCTGGTGCAATTTGGCTATATCTTACATGAAGCTCTTCGCTACTAGCACTATCAGGACTAGGCATAATGTCTAAAATAGCCCCGCAGGATTCACAAATAAAATGATCATGCTGCGCAGTTCGAGCATCAAAGCGCTCTTGTCCCTTTACTGCTCCTAGACTGATGATCTCGCCATCCTCGCGAAACATATTTAGATTACGGTATACCGTTGCAAGGCTTATTTCTGGATAGTCGCTTTTCAGCTCATGGTAAATCCACTCTGCCGAAGGGTGACTGGTGGTAGACTGCAACTTTTCAAGAACTGCCTCACGTTTTTTGCTGTATTTTCTGTTACTCACAGATGCCTCTTATCCTTTATTTGTCTTACACTAATGCGCTACACCAATAATACTATGTTTGGTTGAAGATTTTGAGAAATCAAAAAGTCATTCACGCAAGTCGTAGTTTCCGGACTAGCAAGAGCTGCAGCGCTGGACTCAGTGGCTCCAGCGCTGCTTGAAAATGGACTTATGCAAATTACTCCACATGAGTCCATTAGGGGGACTAGTTATAGCTTGCCTACTAGGTCAAGGCTTGGTGTCAAAGTTTCCTTACCGGGGCGCCATCTTGCAGGACAGACTTGATCGCCGTGCTCTGCAACAAATTGCGCCGCCTGCACCTTTCTTAAAAGTTCTTCACTATTTCTACCAATGCTATTGCCACTGACCTCATAGGAGACAATTTCACCTGCTGGGTTCACAATAAAGGTTCCTCTAAAGGTAAGGCCTTCCCCAGGAATAAGGACATCGAAATCCTTAGAGATTGCATGGGTAGGGTCAGCAAGCATGGGGAACTTGATTCTTTTGATCGTGTCCGAGGTGTCATGCCATGCCTTATGGGTGAAGTGAGTATCAGTAGATACAGAGTATATCTCACAGCCAATTTCTTTGAAGGCTTCATAGCTGTCAGCCAGGTCACCTAGTTCAGTGGGACAGACAAAAGTAAAGTCTGCTGGATAGAAGAAAAAGACTGACCATTTTCCCTTGATGTTTTCATGGGAGATTTCAATGAACTCTCCGTCTTGAAATGCAGTTGCTTGGAATTCTCCTACCTGTTTTCCGATTAATGACATAGTGCTTCCCTCCGTATTTCTGTTCAGTAATAGTTTTGCTATTGTTTAATAATGATAATCATTATTATTGTCTCTATAATAATAATGCCTTTTCTATTTAGTTGTCAAGAAAATAATTTGCTAGATTGGCGAGCGGGAAAACTATTTTTGCCGCATCTTAAAACTTGAGGGCAACCTTGAACGCTGTTGAAGCAAAGGCCGCTTCAAGATCTTGAGGGTCAAACACTTCGATGGGCGGCAAACAGATAAGTTCGCGGTCAAGATAGCGTAGCGCTGGCGCAAAAGGGCCGCAACGGCTTCCTCTAATGGTTATTTCACGTACAACAACTTCGCTCATGTCAATTTCTACGCTCAAAGCATAAGTTGACTTCATGATTAGCAGGCCGCCTGACCTCGTCAAAGCAAGTGCCGTTGCAAGCCCCGAAGGGTGTCCTGTTGCATCTATAACAACCTCATAACCCTGAAGATCATGCTCGCTGATACTGGATTCAGATTGCCTGAGCATACGCGTGTCAGATGTAAAGGGTTCAAATAGGGCCAGCTTTTCTTCGCACAGCCCAAAAATTGTCAGTGAAGCAGCTGTCAGTGCAATAACCTGAGCAATCATGTAAGCTAAACGCCCGTCCCCCACTAAGGCGACTGGCTGATTGGGCGAAATATGTGACCCCTCAGTGATGCGTAGCGCTGCAGCAAGAGGCTCGGCAAAGAGGGCAGCTTCGTCAGGCAGACCGTCAGGAACGACATGAAGCAATCGCGTTGGCAAGGCAATATAATCTGCAAAGCAGCCGTCTCTATTGTGTATGCCTGCCACAAGACGCTTTAAGCATTGCGAGGAGCGCTGTGTCGAACAATAGGGACAGTCTGGACTAAAGCAACTTAGATTAATCTCTCCCACAACACGCTTGCCGACAAAGACAGAATCCGCATCACTGAAAACAGCTTCTACCACGCCAACGAACTCATGCCCCATAACATGGTTAAACCCTGGAGAATACCCTGCCATGATCTCACGGTCAGTATTGCAAAGCGCTGCAAGAGTAACCTTTATCAAGGCCTCCCCTGCTACAGGTACGGGCACTGCACGGTCGTCAGTATAGAAGGCATGTTTGCCATCATAAACGATTGCTCTCATGGCTTGAGTTGGCATAGAGAAACTCCTACTCTTCCTGCAAATTGTTGAAGCTTAAAAGTTCTTAATAGCTTCTGTCAGAAGTGCTGTCATACGTGGGCCTGCTATATTTCCAGCATCAATTACGTCATCACCACAAAGCAATTCGTCACTCATGCCTGCCGCAATATTGCTGACTAGGCTGACCCCGCTAACGCGAATGCCCATATGACGCAGTGCGATAGCTTCAACTACGGTGCTCATACCAACGACATCAATACCTAGCCTCTTAAACAGCTGAATCTCTGTTGGAGTCTCGAAATGTGGTCCTGTAAACTGAGCATATACACCTTCAAGCAGATTAATGTCGAGCCTGCTTGCTGCTGCACGCAACTTGTCTTGCAGCTCAAGATCATAGACATACGTCATGTCGGGGAAACGTAAACCCAGCTCATCAATGTTTGGTCCAATCAGCGGAGACGGCACAAAGCTCGAAATATGATCAGTGATCATCATGAGGTCACCAACACGCATGCCATCTTGCATTCCGCCAGCTGCGTTAGTCAAAACGAAGCTCTTGACACCCATGCGTGCAAGCACACGAACAGGCAAAACAACGTCGGTCATAGGATAGCCCTCATAATAATGAACGCGCCCCTGCATAATAATGACAGGAGTATCCTCTAGCGCACCAATAACAAAACGCCCCTTATGACCCGGAGCAGTTGATACGGGAAAGTCAGCAAGGTCGCTGTAAGACACGATAAAGGGATCAGCAATATTGTCAGCCACATCCCCCAGTCCGCTACCTAACACAATGGCAACTTCTGGCATTCTGATACTATTCTTTGCCAAAGTATCAGCTAATTCTGCTTCGACCAATTTAATCTTATTGAGTACGTCCATAATAAATATTGCTCCCTTCCTAGATACCCTCTTATTCTAGCAAAGAGGCATCAATTTCTAGCACAAAAGCAACAGTCAGCTAAAGTCCAGTAGGACAATACTCAACATTACTGAAAATAAGTCCTTACGATAGAGCAGTGCGGTATTCATTTTTGCGAAAGCGGTTTAAGTATCGAGCGAACCAGAAGACGCGCAGTCTGCG
>Ga0123355_10006124_pt1 | contig 17750 bp, 18 predicted proteins | sample TergutEmb28metaG_3_FD_89872 | JGI IMG/M metagenome (GOLD analysis project Ga0123355, IMG submission 89872) | Embiratermes neotenicus P1 segment gut microbial communities from Petit-Saut dam, French Guiana - Emb289 P1 | ecosystem: Host-associated > Arthropoda: Insects > Digestive system > Gut ...
ACCACAACGTAACACCAACACACATCGAACCAGAGCAATACAACCCATGAAATAACTCAACAAATAAGTCGCAAGCTCCTGAGGATGGATGTATTAACATCCGAATCATGTTGAGCATTAAGTAAAGAAATAATAAAGCAAGTGACATCAAGTTGGTCTCACTTATTCAACTACTAAGAAAAACGTTTTTCCTCTTCTTATTGACATTAAAAACCCTTTGCTCTAGAAATATTTACTTATTGTTTATTGAAGGACTTTTTAGTGTTTTTGTTTGTGTATCTCGAATGGTGGAATAATTAATTAATAATTGATTAGAAAGACAACGAAACAGATGTTTCGCTTTATGCCATTATCAGGTACATTTCTGAAGAAAATGAGGAATCGTCTTCAAACAGTTTAGGGGAGATCTACCGAAGGATTCTTCAGATTATGGACAAGGGCCGTAAACACTCGGGCGTAAGCTTCCCTGTCTGTTGCTTTCGCCGTTTAATATGAAATTTGCGATATTTTCGAGGGTGAGGACATGGATAAATTTTTTTCAAAGCCTATTTGCAAAATAAAATAAGTTATGTTGCGTTTTCTAATTCAAACTTAAATTTTACAATAAGATACACATAAATACTCTGTTGGATCTACCGTAGCTCAGGTGATATAGTGATTAGGGGTGTCGGTTTCGATTTCCAGGGTGTGTAAAGTTGTTTTAATTTTTCTACAGCGTTCTGGTAAGTTCTTGACCCACTCGTTACGCTGCCCAATGTGTAAAGGAAGTGTTTTTTTTTCTGGCAGACACGCAGTGTGTGACGCTGTAATGTCATCTCCATCTCATGCCGAAATTAAGAATGTGTGGATTTATACCTCCACTCCACTGTAATCTTCACAACTTGTACCTTAATTCAGTACGTAAAAACATTTAATTTATTTTTCCTTCTCTAATTCCTTTAGTTATTTGGCGTGTTTGACATTTCGGTATTTTTAAGTCTCATTCAATTATCCATATTATTTATTACGATTATCTTTCTAGCCATTAACTCTAACTCAAGCACGCCGTAACGTTCCGCTGTAACTCCGGCTTACACTACTATATTACTATTGTCTTAAGCTCTCTCTTAATTTTTGTTTTCTAACGAATTAATATAGTTAGTTTCATAAACTCTACTGGTATTTCTTTCTTATTCGGGTCGCTTTTTCCTACTCGTTGTGGGTATAGAGTGTTACTGTTGCAACTGACCACGCTCAGTTCCACATACACACTAAGTAAGGCTTCTCTGGACGAGGGATCCGCCCGACGCAGAGAAATGTACCTGACTACACACAACATTCACAAGAGACAAACGTCCATTCACCTGGCGGGAATCGAACCCACAATCCCAGCAAGCGAGCGGCTGCGGACCCACGCCTTAGACCGCGCGTCTACTGGGATCGGCCAGTTATATATTCCAGTATCAAATTCTCCAAAGCAAAAGAAATGTATCTAGAGCCAATTAGTGCATAAAATTAGATCTACTTTATTCCACAGAAGTACGTGTTAATTCCAAAAGATGAACGAAACAGCGGAGAACCGTATTTTATAAGAAATTACATTTCTCTTTGTTACCTTGAAATGTCCGGTTACAGTTACGTGAATTTTACACTAAAGACCCCCCAGGAGTGTAAAATTAGCTTGAAGCAGTACTCGACGCTCCGGCTTGACAAACAGGTACAAGGAAGAAGGTAGAGAGCGACGTGGTGAGTGGGGGGGGGGGACAAACAACTAGAGAAAGTAACAACTGTGCTGGGGATCGCTCAGCTGGGAATCGTATTTGAGAATATTTTTTGTTTTTTGTTTTTAAGGCTGTTGAGAATGGGTTTTCTAATGGCTGAGCCTAAAAAGAGGTGCAGAAACATCCATTTGAGTGTAATGGTGAGATAATAAGAAATAAATTGGGTATTATACGTGAGGAATGACTCGTCGAGTAATATAAAATATTATCCTGTAATTTGCCCCGAAATTACTAAGGTAACATTTTACTCGTCAATAACACGGAGGCAAATTAGGAGAATAGAGGCATAACTGCACTCATTCTTAATCTCCGCTGTAGGTGGTACGTGGTTAACATCATGCGCCTGATGCTTTTTACCCCTGAGAAATTATTACTGTACCCATTTAATAAGAGGCACGCTGGACCCCAGTTGCAGTCCGAACGATATGAGATTGAGAAAAATTTTCTTACTCTTGCTGGGATTCGAACTCCTAACCGTCCAGCCCGTGGCCTTGGCTCTATACGGACTACATAAATCCATAAAATCTCCAGTAATATTGTGGGTCTCTGTGGGCAAGCTTTAAACTCAGACCTCCCAAATAGCGAAAGAAATTACTACTCACTGAACCACAACGTTTTGTCTAAAGTCGTGTGCTGTCTTAGCGGTGGACAGACTACCCTAACTGATAATTATGAAGACCGTATAAATTGAGCACAGAGCACAGATGGAAGAGGGGCTCGTGTGTAAAATTACTGTCACAATACACATTAATATCTTTTGCTACTGATTAACATTTGGACAGTAAGAATAAAAACACAGAAGTAATCTACATTTTAAATTACGCTGGAAATACTACGTAGCATGCTGATGAATGCTAGACTCGATCTTGGTGAAGGTAACAATCAAGATCAAAGACACCGTCGTGCCTCAGCAGTCTTACTGATCACGTCTTCGACATTGGCATCAGCACGGAAGACAGAGACCATTTTAATCCCCACCCCCAGCGTTTCAGCGGTTCATGTTTTAACCGCGATCACAAATCTGGATAAGCTTTAACTTGTTCTGTCACGATTACACCGACATCCGCAATAATGTCTTGACCATCTCAAAGGAAAATAAAGAATGTAATGTAGATCACCACTGAATCAGCTGCACCTGTGTGGCTGGCCTTTATATACAGGATGAGACTGATAAAATATTGAAGGAACATGCCGATTGGGCCGTCTATTGGCACACGCGTGTTCGATCTGGATGTTAAGGTTGGGCGAGTGTATTGCTGGTTATGCCGCACAGGACAGAGAGTTACAGGTGCTGGCTGGGCTTTGGAGTGTCTCCTTTTGACTAGGTTTGAATAATTGTATTTTTTTACCAAATGTGTGCTGTTTATAAAGAGAATCAGAAGAAAATAATTTTGCATGACATATAATTCGGAAACCATAGAACATAAGCTGTTTGTGATTATAGAAAGGAATTTTTCACCAGGGAATATAATTTGTTTTTCCCCTTCTGTTACAGTACATAGAGACTCGAATTCTAAATAATGCGAATGGAACAATGAACTTTTCGGATAGTTTGTGATTCTTGCATTTTATAATACGGAATAATGATTGTAAACTTTCTTCCTCTTACATCCTGTTATTCTCAACATTTCACAACATGCAGTCCCTTAACGGCAATGTAATTAGATACAATACTATTCCGGCATGTGGTAAATCTCCTACATGTTGTGGTCCTTGTGTTCAATGTGTGTATGTTACTGTATCTAATGTGTTCCATGTCCTTGCATTGAAGGAACCTTTAAACTTATGTAATAAAACCGGCAAATGCAATTTTACAAAATATGTTCTGTCACATTTGTTGGTATTTTTACATGCGTTTAAATTACTGTATCTATTTGATGTTTGTGTGACCGTATATATTTGATACAATAATATAAAGAACCAACTAGATGCAACAGTGACAGTTTATTGATAACTTCAATCAGCTCAGCATGTTTCGGGCGATAGTTTTGCCCATCCTCAGGAGCACTAGACTGTGTTTACAGCTTGTGGTATAATGCACTGACGATGCTGCCGGCTGGTGACATGTCACCAGCGGACAGCATCGTCAGTGCTTTATACCACAAGCTGTAAACACAGTCTAGTGCTCCTGAGGATGGGCGAAACTATCGCCCGAAACACGTTGAGCTGCTTGAAGTAATTAATAAATTGTCATTTTGCATCTAGTTGGTTGTTTATATTATTGTACTGTATCTAATTGTAGGTTTTGAAGTATATGTGGTCACCTGTCTTACCGAGCGGATCGTGGATAATTTTAAATTCTCAACTATATTTACCATTACATTCAGTGTGTATTTTTCTCTTAAACTGAAAGTGCAGTACCTTGAAGCTGTATCTATAACTTTCTTTCGAGGCCCACGAAATTCATAACTGGACAACCCTGCTGATTATAATGATTTCTTACTCGGCGCTGTTTGCAGTTACGCACACTCGCACAGTGCGCACATCGCAACTTCTCTTTGTGTAGTTGCACAATATTCAACATTCATCTTAAGCGAACAGGACATGTTAACGACCATACACATGCTGAGCCAGTGTGGGAGACCTTACTTCAAGATTACGTAAGTTGAACTGCGGGAAATATTTTGTATCCGCAGTTGAACGAAGAAGTCAGAAAGATTGATTCCTGCTACGGCAGAGGAAGGTCAGTGTCGGGAAACAATTATGTCTCAGAGCGAGGCAGGCAAGGCACGAATAACGTAATATTGCAGCACCTCAAGTAAGCATTGTTGCAGTGCAAAGCAACAATGTGTTCTGCTTGCATTTTTAAATATACATGTATTTGTAAAAAATTTACCATTGTTGAGGATTGTTAAGGAAACGTAAGAATAGGTTTCTTTTGCATTTTTTTTAGAGATAATAAACTTTTTTATTGCTGTCAACAGTAGAAATCTGCTTACGTCTTGAGGTAAATTGCACGATATGGTGACAAGATTTTAACCGAATTTGGATTTCCTGGATGGATTTTAGTTTAAGCCTCCAACGTAAACATCGACGGAAATCCAGTAGGAGTCGAATTGATAGGTGCGACAGAAGGACGGACGGACAGACAGACTTAACGAAACTAATAGGCGCTCTTCGCGAGTGTGCGAACTCGCCGGAAAACAGATGAAAATCAACTGTCGTCTGTATTTTTTGTGAGTATTTATGAAGAAAACACTGCTTAAACGCAAAGTTCAACGTTTAGAACAAGCCATGAAGAGCCAATGGGGGAATAGTAGTAAAGATCTTCTCTTTCTTTAACCTTGGCCCTAGGTGGGAGTAGGTGAAAACACTGCTTACGTTATCAATTTTCTATAATTTTGACCATATATGAGTGACCAATTACATTCTGTGAGATTTCAGCTTACCACAGCGGTAATGTAGCAGTTTTAGACGTTGTAGGATTTAACCATGCGTAGGTACCAAACCTGGTCTCTTTTTTTCAATTCTTCAAATACTTTACTTTTCACTTCTTCCTCTCTCGCTAAATGCTGTTTCATGCTTATGGTCTCTATCGCCCCCATAAATATACGGCCTGTCGTGATGAATACGGGACTCGCTTTGTGCAATTATCTTCAGCTTTGTGCTACATCCTCTGTTTTTGGTCCAAATTTTTATTTTTTCACTCTTATCTCAGACACAGTAATTTATATTCTTAACTTGGGTGGTCTTGCACGCTGATACTTTAGGTGGAATTACTGTTTGCTTTACTTCACCGTGTGATTCTTAGTGAAGAAGGAGACAAAAGAGTTCTGTAGTATCAACCATTCCCCGAATTTAACCTGCTCTGAATGTTTTCTCTAATGCAATCTCTATTTCCAACACTTTTTCCCAAATATTCAAAATGTGTCACATTTTTAATGGTTTATTAATTCTCTACTACTTTTTTCAGTTACCACAGCAAAACATTAAGAGCTAAATGAAAGAAGTGGGAAGTATGGTTGTAAGGTGCTCAAGGCCTGTAACAGCAGGTGAGCCTAGTGAGGCAGAGCACTGTAATGGATGGAGATAAATACCCACAGCTGCGCTGTGTGCACTGATGCGGCCCATAATGACAGCGATATTAATGGTCACAGACACATAAGTAGAGATGCGAGTTAAGAGCATTTGGAATTATAATACGCCATTTTAAAGATAATTTCTGTGTCTAACAAAGACGCCGCTTTCTTCTCGAAATTCAGGTTAATTGAGCCAGCTTTCATTAATTCAGGATAAAGGTAAGAATTAGGTGTATTCATCATGTGTGTGCACGTCGGTGAATCTGTGCCTACGAAAGATTTTTAAACAAATCTATTAATTTTTAATTAACAATTAGTAATAATCGCATCCCAAGAAATGTAAAGTCAGCCTTGGTTTCTTTAATTTCCCACCATCGGTATTACTAACATCTTGGCAATGCGAACTTAAGGGATGTTAGTGATATCAGACACAATTACTGAACGGAATATAATGCTTGAAGAAAGTACGCTTAGATAAGAAATAATTTTAAAATCGATAATAAATTAGGGTGAGAGCTGGATTAAACTGGCTCAGAACAGAGACTTTTTTAAAATACTGCAAAGAATTTTTAGTTTCCTGAAACTGGGCGATGGACTGATAAATAAAGCAAACTCTGTTGGTTGAGGAAGGCTTATCTATTGATTTGTTGGTTGGTTAGTTATTTGGTTAAACGCTTTGTTCGTTTGTTAATTGGTTGGCCGTTCATTTACTTTCCGTTTTGCGGCTGTGCACGCCAAATCGGGTCTAGAAGGCCTCGTCTTTTTATGTTCCCAAGTCACACCCAATTAGACACACACACGCACGCACACACACACACATACACAATTAGATACGCATACACATGCACTCGGTATGACTCCTCTGAACGAGTGGGCGGCGCGTCGCAGAGACCTCTACCTTCACAACACACAACCAATACAAGAGAAGAGCATCCGTTGCCTCAGCTGGGTTCGAAACCACGATCGCAGCAATGAAGCTGTTGCAGACCTAGGCCTTAGACCGCACGATCGGCCGGATCGGCAGCCATTTGCTTACTTACAGCAGTGTAGCATTCAAATGTGCATCGCCTTTTACTCCAGGGCCGCAGCAGAATTAATAAGTCCAGCACGATCTTGTAAATCCTTACTGGTGCCCTTGGCCGCGTTGTGCCTGCACTTCACTGGAGTTCTCACCTCTGTATGCCTTTTTCGAATATAGACCGCGGAACTGGGCGTTTTGCTTGTGGCGCGCCTCAGTAAGAGATACGGTGGGGAACTGAAAGTACGAAATTCATGCTTTCTGGACCAGCTTCAGAGCCTCAATTACTGCAGTTCCTTGATGATGATAGAACTAATCAACCTTACTCACGAACAAGTCCTTCTTACATTATTACCAACTAGCAATTCTGAAGTGCCCAGGTAAAAGTAAGTGACCGACCTTGTTAATAGAATCATGATGTGTATAATCGTCATCGAAGTAGGGAAACACGACAGGCAATGTACACATAACGTAACAATGAGGCGCATTCGTGCAACCATTGTTGAAGTGGAAAAACAGTGTATATTACACCTTCTGAGTGTGTGTTCGTAGCCTTAGGTATCCAAAATATCATCTCTGGCCTGTCCGGGTCTAAAAATATTTTCCACATTACCTCATAAACTGCACGATTTTAGATTAAAAAAAAAGATATTGAACATGAAAGGGATGTTTTGATTTTCTCTCCAACTACTCGCTGCAGTATTCTCACTCTGAGAAAAACTGAAAGAGATGTTATCATAAATGTATATTGGTATTCATGTAAAGTACCTACTATAATAATTAGATTTCAATGAAATTTTAATTTCCCCGACATATTTTCAAAAAAAACCCTCTATTATAAAATTTCATTAAAATCCGTCCAGTTGGAGCCGTGTTGTTCCATGCGGAAGGAGAGACAGAAGCAAATAGCAACTTTCGCGGTTTTGCCAAAGATCCCAAAAATAGTTGATTTGTTTGATGCGTGTGCATCACGTCACATAAATTATAACATGTATATATTGGAAGGAAGGAAGAAAATGGTCATCTTTACGCCACAGCCGCCTTCCCGCGGGAATGAACACCGGTACCCGTTAAATGGGAGGCTATTTGGGCGCCAAAGTCGTTCATCCCAAGTCCGGTTGCAATACCAACTACGCCATCCTGGCTCCAAATATGTGCTAAGGGCCGAACAGAGCTGTAAATTACGTTGTTTTCTGTGTGTCAATGCTCTGCATTTCTTTCTGTTTATCCATCGACGGTCCATTTGCTTAGATTTTATCTAGGCAGGACCCATATCTGTTTATTTAAGTATGCTCTGCATTATTCTGAGGTGTGCCATCCCTCACCATATATGCTCTGCACATTTGCACGCACTTTGTTTACTGTGTTTGAGGTTAAAGTAACTTTCATCGTATTGAAATACGTCAGAGGACGTCAAACAAAGACATATCCTTATAATAAAACCAACTAGATGCACTAATTTCTCAAATTTATTTTGGAATGACACTCTACATGTTTCGGACAGTTCCTCTGTCCATCATCAGGAATTTTTTCACTGTACACACAGCAATGGTATATGTCATACAGGTTTGCTGACAGCTTGCGAGCAAGCTGTCAGCTAACCTGTATGACATATACCATTGCTGTGTGTACAGTGAAAAAATTCCTGATGATGGACAGAGGAACTGTCCGAAACATGTAGAGTTTCATTCCAAAATAAATTTGAGAAATTAGTGCATCTAGTTGATTTTGTTATAAGGATTTTTCACGATGCACAGTCACATGAACGTAAAAAACAAAGACAGGTTTCAAAATGCCTACAGAGCAGTAAACGTCTCCAGAGCCAAGCTACATTTTTATTTGATGACTCCTTCAGTTGTTTTGAAGACTTGCCCTGTATGAAAGAAGAGACAGCTGCTTTTGTTTACATGCTTACTCTGGTTGGTCTAGACACCTTGTTATAAGAGGCCAGGAAAAGAAAGCGTCAGAGTTTGCGAATATTTACCGTGTACTGAAATCTCAAACACACTGACCTAGTCTGTGCATCTCCTTATGGAGCACCCAGTCCCTGCCAGTGAAGGCGTCTGAATTACTCCGCGAATAAAAGTTCTTAGACTCTGAAATTCGCCCAACTACTAAATAAAATGTCCGCCAATCCTAACAATTAGCCAGTTTAATGCACAAATTCATAAAAAGTTTGTGGTATTCCTCTATATGATTCGAGCACTGTTGTGCTCATCATCAGGAGGTCAAGTTTTATTATACAGCAGCTGGTATCGTCACTGTGTAGACGGCCGTCCGGTGCACCGGAGGACCATCTACAGAGTGTGAAGATACCAGATGCTGTATAATACAATTTGACCTCCTGATGATGAGCACATAGTGCTCGAAACATAATAATAATAATATTTATTTACTGCAATTGGGTTATTACCCGGTGGCAGTGGTTATTTTACATGTGTAAAAAACTTGAAATTGGTTACTGCTAAATTAAAGTCTGGAGGGCTCCGTGAGAAGCATGTAGTGGCAACTTGGAATGTTGGGAACATGTACAGGAATATAACAAACTTATTATATAAAAGAATTTGTGCATTAATTTGGTCAATTGCTAGGAGTGTACTGAGATGCACGGACAGCAAAACATAAAAATTTGCGCCTTTTACGAAATATCACATTTATTGCTCCATTCGAAAAAACCTAGCCCTAAGCCCGCACTAAAAGACGTGATTACAGCCCATGACTTTTTCCCATATGTATCTTTAAGATACCCATTGATATTACCCACCAACATGCTCCTGAATTTCCCACGTGATATCTTTTTTTCAGTTCAAATATCCATCATTTCCAATTATGAGGTTTGTGAAAGTTAGTAATTTCCCCACTCTTGTTAATTAATGTTGCGTTTAATCCTACGATTATTTGCTCTTTAGGATGAACTGCTACAGACTGACCTGATGTTTTCAACATTAAGTGCAGAGAATATCTAGGCTTGCTTCAAATGCAAGTCCCTCTCTCTCTCATTTCTGTGTTACTTGAAATTCTAAATGATTTCTTAGATGTAGGTCTTGGAAGTAAATTGCCAAAACTCACCAGAAGATATGATGGATGGCGTTAGCAAATCCACAACACGATTCCTCAACAGCGAAGAGCGAACCAAATTTTGTTCCGAAAACCGTGATCATGTAATTAGTGTTAATAACAACGTCCGTCGAATAACTGGATCCTCGTGGAAAACAAACATGTGGTATGGTCTGAAGAACGTTATTCGTAAGTGAATTAATGTAGATAAAATCAAATGTGGGCCACATTTTTGCCTCTCCTTTTTTTTTTGTTTTGTTTTGAACACTGTTTTAAGGGTACGCAAATTATACACTAGAATGCTAGTAAAAGCAATTTAGCACAGATGTAATTATACCGTATAGGGCGTTCTTATTTTTATATTTAATTTGAAATCATAAAAACCTAGTACCCAGTTTTATTCGTTCCTAAAAGCTATTCATTTAGCGTGCAGTCACTGCATTGTTAATGCACGTCTCATTGGGCCACGTTTGCAGGAGTGTAGGTCATAGAGTTACCTTACACACACACACACACACACACGCCACACACACACACACCACACACACACACACACACAAACACACACAAACACTCCTGAAACTGATCTTCCTCTAAGAAAGGTGTAAGATCTCTTTTGCTCCACTTAACTAAAAAATTGATACATTGCATCAGGAACTGACCTCTTAAAATTAGTTAGGCTCTTTCAACGTAAACCCCCAATTCCGGTTCAGAATGTTGATATTAATAATTCATTTGCACTTGTCAGTAATTTTGTTCAAGTAATAAGAAACTTTTTTGTGGCTTCTGGCAGCACGTCGTATTCCTCTTCATATCTGAATGAATGTATTGTCTCAGCATGTGGAAAGTAGCTGCTAGTATATTGACGGATTGGATTTGGATGACCAATAAATTTGCTCCTCCCGTGTACTGGTTGATAATTTGATGACGTCTCGTTTTGAAACATCTGTGTGTCAACCTCGGACTTCCACCCCTTATTTTTCTCCAAAAATAGGACATTAAAATTTATATTTACTTACAGAAGGATAATCTTAAATTGAATCCTGAAGAAATGCGTAAGCTGTACATTAGGCGTCAGGATCCTGTAGTGGGCTGCTGTGGAAATGGCACTTCTAGTGCTATGGTTGGGCAAAAGATGGAGAATTTCTTAACATTTCATGTTAAATAGCACAAGAGTGAGATCAAGAGACTGATTATTACATTTACTGAAAAATTAAACAACAAAAGGTTACCATTTTTACCTCCAAAATCCGTCCCGACGTAATAACAAAATTTGCCGCAATATTGAAGTGAAGTAGAAATCATGAGTCAGAGCAGGTACTAAGAATGTAAAAAGAGCCAGACGATTTTGTCGTATGGTCTTGAACGGAGCCCCTTCCTAACAAATTACATTCTGTTCAGAACTGACCTGGATACACAAGCCTAAATATATTCGTGAAAATCCTACACCATTAAAATAATAAGTTTTTCCTTCACACACCTCAGTAACGTAGTCGTGCGCTTCTTGTAAGTGTGTCGTGACCTTTCGTTTGGTTACTGCTTGCTTCGAAATAATGTTAAGAGTGACAAAATTTTGTGCATTTATGTGTTTTTGTGTTCTGTTGAGCAACAGTCCGGCTAAAGCCTTTGTCACGTCATTGTTGATGTTTGTACATTATACTCAATTAGACACACACTCACACATACACACAAAGACCGCTACTTTACCAATACACAATATACACAAGAGACGAAAATCCATGCTGTCAGCGGGATTCAAACCCACGACAGCAGCAATCGAGAGCGACAGTAGAATTGCGCTTTAGACAGCACTGCCACCGAGATCGGCTATGTACATATTTAGGTGTGTGCAAGAATACTAGCAAACTCATATGGGACATAATAAAGTACGTCCCACTTGCTACCGAACCCGGCATTTCTTTAATAATTCTAACACCAATGAAGATATTGTAACAAAATTTGAACAGGAGTACGTTCGTTGTGTGAGAAATGAAGAGGAATGTGTCTGTAGACCGCTTCAAATTTCGTTGTAATATCCTCATTGGTGGGAAAATTATTAAAGAAATGCCGGGTTCGGTAGCGAGTGGGAAACATTGTATTAGGAATTTTTATGCACAAAGGGGCTATATTTCAAATCGCTTTCGCGTTTACAGGGGAAAATATACCCTGAAATGCTTACTTACTTGCTTACTTAGTCCATGGTGCAGAGTCCTTCTTGAGAAGCTAACTGGTTTGCAGCTAGTCAAGAAATTCCCTGCATTTCACGGAACCCGAAGGTTCATTACCGCACTCACAAGCGTCCGCCAGCCCTCCCTATCCTGGGCCAGCCCAATCCAGTTCATATATCCACATCCCATCTCCTGGAGATCCGTCCTAATATTATCCATCCATCTACGCCTAGGTCTCCCCAGTGGTCTCCTTCCCTCCAGTTTCCGCAGCAAGACCCTATACACCCCCCCCCCTCTCTCTCTCTCCCCATAAAATGCTTACAGGTTTTAAGTACGGTGCCGAAAGTTCAGTTATGTGCATAATGCAAATTGAAATACTCGAAAAAATTGTAAATATTCTCGTAAGATATCACGAAAATCTTATAAAGTATGATTATAAAAACTGTAACATACTTTGCTGTACTTAACAGTGCCTCCGTCCTAAAGCAAACACTCTTCTATGTCGTGAGATTCTTGCCATAAACACAACTTAAAGAACTAACTTAGTATCGTAATATTTATAGCGGCTGAATATTGTAAATATGACGTGTGGTTAAGTAAAAATGTCTTTATTGTTGTGGAATTGTTCTTGTATTTATATCGCAAGGTTTCTGAATTAGCTATGAAGCAGTTGAGGTACAGCTATGGAATTCATCATACTCTGTTCGAGATTTAACCCTTTAAAGCCTTAAGACTTGCTATATATACCACCAGCTTTAACATACAGAAATTCTGTGTTCTGCCCCCAATGCATTTATGTGTTTTGCGTTGATCTCAGAACAAACAGCGATTATTTTTATTAACAGCATTAACTTATCGGTTTTTATAACCGAGTCAAAGAGTGTTTGCTGGCGGTACGAACTGGGTCTTTAAATCAGAGAGCTATAGTTTCGTCCTTGAAGGTTTTCTACCGAGTTTTAACGTTGACATATTGCGACATGGTTATTGGTGAGGTTTGAATTGTAGGCGTCATCTTGTGCTCGAAAACGATCCGTACATCCACAGTACAACTTCGGATTCTTTATAATGAAAAGGAATGATGAAGTAATATAATTTTTATAAAAAATAAAATTTAATATGTCAAATGTTTGGTAAGTAGTAATGTTAAAATTACATCGACAAGTTTTATAAAATTAAAAGGGATGGTAATTCATCTTTGAAAATTTGTGCATTTGTGCGTCATGCACCTGTGTAATGAGTTTAATTTAAACTGATTATGCCCCCAGTGTTCACAGTCTAAAGAAAATTGACTGCTGGAATGAATATATTATATTTCTTTTTAAATTTCAATTAGACTTAAATACGTCACTCTTACACATTACTATATGTTGTCCTAATACAAAGACCTCTGCTGTCGCAGTAAAGTGACAAGCCTGCTGTCCGAAGGACAGGTGTAGCCTGATTTCAGTTTCGGCAGGAATGGTAGACGACAATTCTCTATTTGAAATCTATAGGCCCTCTCTGGGTCGTATCCAGTCTCCAGTTTAGTGGGTACAGACTGAGAACTTTTTGCCTGGACATAAAGCTGCCAGAACCTGAAGCTTGTCATTCACCACCATTTAATACTGAGATCAGGACTGACAGGGCCTATTAACGCGTGTGCCTTCATGGCTTCCACGCCGATTAAAGTGCCTGCACAAAAGTTTAAGTGGTCTTCGAAAATTACAACATAGCCTTCAAACCACGTACCATCTGTACAAACGCACATACAAAAAAGTCTTCTAAAAATTCGTTTTATATATTTAGGCAGGAAATAAATTTACTGCACTTTAAAACATGCTGCGTAATCTTTGTTTTATTTTACATAAAACTATTTTTTTAAAAGAATTTTATCTTTTACCGTTTGTAAATCGTAAGCGAAAATTTCAATCTCAACCCGGATTTTTAAAGTGTACGCTTTACTTTATGGTTCCGATGACAAGCACAATGGACATAAAAGAGGAAGCCGAAAATAAAACTGAATTATGAACCAAATGAAAAAAGACGATTTTGTGGGCGTTTGAAGAAAATATTAGACGAGACCGTAATATGTTTGTTAAGACTTAACTCGTGACGAATGATGATATGATGATGAGATGATGATGCTTACGATGATCATGATAAATGTATTTTACTAGGGCGGGATCTAGATGATATAATAAAAGGTAAATCTGTCCCTTTTCAGGCTCGAGATTCCCAGAGGATTCCAGGAAGTTAAGGTTCCCAGATTACGTGACAATGGCACAGGATGGTAGTAAGGTTGTCAGCCTTACGCACCGGCCGCTTTTTGACCCCAGGAAATACTCCTGGTACTCATTTCTGTTAGAGGCTGTGTCGACCCCAGGGCCATAGTGCGATCGGAAGGGTTATGTCAATGAAAAATTCCAGTGACACCATCTGGAATCGAACCAGCGACATTACGATTTGTAGCACAACACCTTAACTACTGTGCTACCGCGGTCTCCTGAGATGATATAATATTCTATAAAAAAGTCTTCGCCTTTTATTCTTCTCTTTCTAACGCATTACTTATTGAATAAACTTTTTGATCGATTTTATGAAGTTTGTATGCGTGTGTGGGCCACAGGTCATTATCCAGTGGCATGGGCTCCAAGTAGTGAATTGGAAAGCAAAGAAAAGGTGCAACCATGTCTTCTTTTACGGCGCTGATGCAGACTCCCAGTCGCAGATTTTAACACGTGATCTGCCTAATGCGTCGCAAAGTGCTGCTCACTCAACGCGGCATTTGGCGGGTATAGTTATAATGTTTGTGACAAAAGTCACGCCGTTCAACCCTAACACGAACAAATCATACACGTGGAATTGTGTTAATTTATGAAAACTGCAAAGTGTCAACCATGTTTCTACCATCTCTTGATCATCATGGTGACACCCCACCATCAATTAGCCACAGCCCAAGCATTTAGCACAACTTTCTCTCCGTCATTGCAGACAACAACAAGTTGGACAACAAAGAAGAACTCCCAAATCGATCCTGCCTTGCTTCCTTCGCAGTAATTACGTTTAGTGCCTGGGGTAATGTTCAGTGTTGCTCAACACGAGCTGAAGGTTTTTTCCTTATAATATTCATACAGACACGGCATCTGGACGTCTGTAACTTTGTACGACAAAGTCTGACGTGCATATCTTTATCGTTGCACCGTGCATTTTGTAGAGTCATTTAATTAGCACACCAACTAACGCACATACATAATTTTTTTTTGCATTAAAACATTTAAAATCGCTCCAACATGTTTCGATCCTAAGACCATCTTCAGGGAGCTACACTGTTCCTTGCTAAATGTCACGCCACATTACACACGACACACATTCATAGTCAGGCGCATTCTCAGCAGCTTACGACTTACACAATAGGACATACTGCCACAGCACCAAGTTAATATAAGGAAATTAATCAGTGAGTGTTTTAATAATGTGACTTTAGCAAGGAACAGTGTAGCTCCCTGAAGATGATCTTAGGATCGAAACATGTTGGAGCGATTTTAAATGTTTTAATGTAAAATTGTCATGTATGTGCATTAGTTGGTGTGCTAATTAAATGATTCTGACGTGCATACTTTGTTATTCTGTTACAGCAGAGCTTCGGAAGAGGGAAACGTGCAGCTATTTGGTGGGAAAACCTAAAACGAGTTAACCTGGGAGTAAATAGGAGAGTAAAATAAAATCATATACAAAGAGACTTATCAGGCATGGCATTAATCTGGCTCGAAATAGGGTGGGGAAGGGGGTTGTGAAGACGGTGATGGAGCTCCTTGTGCAATAAAATTGGAGGAAGTAAGGGTAGAATGGAGAAACGTTCACAACTAGGAAAATCATGGTTTTCCCACCACAAACTTGAAGGATAGAGGCCACTTGGAAGGTTTCAAAAAATGATGGCTGGCTGACTGGCTGAGGAATTCTTAGCTTCGCAAGAAGCACTCTGCTCCATGGAGTTCATTAGGACGGGGGGCGTTGAGCTCTTTGGCAAGTTGCACTATGTCAGTGTTTCGAAACCTGATTCTTAATTGTGAATATGGAATGAGTTTGAAAGCCGGGAAATCTGTATTAACACTAGGCTTCGAAACAGTAGCAAATATTTACAGTATAATTGTAGTCGAAAAATATTGACAAAGATCTAATTCTAGATGCAGATTTTATCACACAAGTACTACTGTACCGAGAAAGGAACTAATGAAGCCCGAAAAAGGTAACTGATTATTTAAGTACACAGGAAAGTACGAGCATTTGGAACCTTGTACGTAAAATATTACTGCCTACGAGCTGGGCTGTGCGGGATCGAATCCAGGTGGGACGAGATTTTCTGCCCGTCCAGACCGGCGCTGGGGCCCGTCCAGCCTCCTGTAAAATGGGTACCGGGTCTTTCCCGGGAGTAAATTGCGGCCGTGGCGTGCTGCTGACCACTCACCCCCTTCTAGTACTGCGGTCATCGAAGAGTAGAGCTATACCTCTACCCACTCTCTGGACCACACCAGGCCTGTAACGGGATCACTCTACCTTTTACGTAAAATATTATGGGAAGCAAGGCATTGGTCCTAAAGCACAAATTCACTTACAGGCCACTGAAGTAAAATCCCTGGCAAGAATCAAAAGATGTTGTGAAGATATAAATAATATAGAAAACAAAAGAGAACGCATTGAATGGGAGAAGGCAAACATATATCCGATGTTCAAATTCTTTTCAACTGCCGCAGGAAGAAGGGAACTCTGTAGACAACGTAAAAAAGGGAAATGAATCCTGATCAGGTAGAAATCCACAACAGGAAAAATAATAATAAGAAGAAGAATAACTAAGACTAAGACGTGTAAACAAACAGTGTGGAAGAAGTCACATATTCTAATAAGGAGAAGTTTGAAACAATTCAAACTTCCGCCAATGTAAGAGTGGAAAGTGAAACGTAGAAATTTCACCCTATAACCTACCATGAAGGGAGAGTGGGAAGTAGAGCTACAGCTCTAATCTTTCTTTAACCTCTGCGCTAGATGAGGTGGTCAGCGTCACGCCCCGTCAGCTTTATCCCCGGGAAAGTGACACGGTGTTCATTTTGTAGGAGACAAGGTGGCCCTCATGGCGGGTGCGAAAAATCTTGTCCCAACTGGTATTCGGTCACCAGTCCGTCCAGCCCGTAGCGATTCGCTATACCGAGAGAGCTGTCCCGGTCCACAGTGTAAGAGGCGAGCGTTTTGATATTTTTTTGGTTATTTTGCAGGCCTAACTTTGTGCATAATGAAATACAGTCAGCTGCAGGCGGCTCTGATTGGATTTGTTCCTTAATAGAATGTAAATTCGGCAGCTGAATTTTAGTTGATGCGTGCTTGGAAGGAAGAGTGAATATTCTTGCTTTCTTCGCCGGGAAGTTCTGTATGTATTTCGGAAAGTAATATTAAACTGGGTTTAAGTGGATTTTAGAAGCCTTAGTAGCTGCTACTAAGGAGATTGGAATAAAAGTAAATGCTCATAAGACTAAGTACATGACCGTGTCTCGAGATCAGAACGCAGGGCGAATTCACAGTGTGAGGATTGATAATAGTTCCACCGAGAGGGTAGAAGAGTTCAAATAATTGGGAACAACGTTAACAAATCAAAATTCTATTCAGGAAGAAATTAAGAGCAGGCTGAAGTTGGGGAATGCTTGCTATTATTCGGTGCAGAATCTTCTGTCATCCAGGTTGCTGTCCAAAAATTTAAAGA
>Ga0123355_10006125_pt1 | contig 17750 bp, 12 predicted proteins | sample TergutEmb28metaG_3_FD_89872 | JGI IMG/M metagenome (GOLD analysis project Ga0123355, IMG submission 89872) | Embiratermes neotenicus P1 segment gut microbial communities from Petit-Saut dam, French Guiana - Emb289 P1 | ecosystem: Host-associated > Arthropoda: Insects > Digestive system > Gut ...
AGAAAAAAAAAAAAGGGGGGAGGGAGGGGGAGAAAAAAAAGAGGGGAGGAGAGGAAGAAAAGAGGGGTTTTGTGGGAAAAAAAAGGGGGGGGCGGGGGGGGGGGGGGGGGAGTTCAGACTTGTTCGTAGATGGGAGAGTGATATTAAGATGGATGTAACGGATGAGGGGCGTGAGGTGTGGACCGGATTAATCTGGCTTAGGAGAGGAGCCAGTCTCGGTTTCTTGTGAGCACATTAAGGAACCCTTTTGATCCTGAAATGTCGTGGAATTTTTTGACCAACTGAGAGACTGCAAGTTTGTCAGGAAGGATTCTTCTCATAGCAGATACATAAGAAGTCACTTTCGGTGGCGGACTTTATCTCGTATAAACCGAATTACACCGTCTGTTGTCCGCAGAATGTGTTACGGTTTCATTATTTTTCATTACAGTATCTCACGTCGACACACTTTTTAACCCCTTTAAGCTTAGTTGTTACTACTTGTACTGCCAAGTTGAACATTGGTATTTGTGTGTTGCTTATAATTAGTAAATAAATAAATAAACATTATTTCCCCATCTTTCATTGATTGATCTTTCTAATAGGAGCACACTGGGGTGTCTGTAAGGTACGAAGTAAAGGAAAAGGTAAAGTTTACGCTAGAACAGGCCACGAAGACCCAGAGGGGGAGTAGAGGTATAGCTGTAATCTTTCTTTAACCTCGGCGCTAAATGGGTGTAGGTGGTCAACGCCACGCCCCGGCCGCTTTACCCCCGAGAAAGACCCGTTACCCATTGTGCAGGAGGCTGGATGGGCCCTAGGGCCGGTCTGGACGGGTGCGGTAAATCTCGCTGCCCTCCGGGATTCGATCCCCGGACCGTCCAGCCGTGAGGTACGAAGTAAGTCTCAATATATGATAATGTAGATTTGTTTGGGTCCTCAGAGTGTTGATATATATAATTTTAAGCTGTTGCAGTAGCAGGACATGGTAATGTCTGAAGAATTGTTTTCAAATCATGATTAGCCATGTAGCCTAGCATTGCCTGGCATTTTCTAGAATACTTTCAGTGTGTATGTGTTTCTTATTGTTTGAAAGTCCCAACTGAGCAATAATCGGACCACCGCACAGCTCCTCCCCGGTAGCAGACGATCTGAGCAGCACAGCACTTTGTTTCGTTGTCAGAAACATTCTTATCTGTCAGTATGTCTCATTAATGCACATTTCGTTTTCATTGCCTTGTGGTGTCAAGTTGGTCTTATTCGCTGATTACTATGTCCAGACAGTCAGCAGCGATCACCTGTATGCCTGATGATTAGAAGTGTCTGGCCACTTGTTTAAAGAACTCTTTGTTATGGCTTGACTTCAATTGCTTTTACATGACAGCGAAGATGATATCTGAAAATTGATAAAAGGCGCTTTGCCTTGGTTGGCTGTTCTTGTCTGCCAGCTCTATTTAACATTCCACCAACGCCTTTTTCTGCCTTTCAGTTCCACTGCTTTATTTATTATGGCGGTGCCCTGCCTCTGTTAGTAAAGCAGTGCAAGTCATGTTCGCGAAATGTGCGTGATTCGAATAGATATTGGGTCGACCTTTTCATATATATAAGGAAAGTGATGTGGGGGTAGTTCAGAATACTTCGGAGTTACGTTAAACCATCAAGGTTTGAGGGAGGTTACAATTTGTAGACCTGCTCTATTAAAATTATGCAGTTTAGAGGAACATGGAAGGTTCTGTAGCGGCGGTGCTTCCACGCAGCTACATTAGTATCGTTTACTGCAGGTTTCTTTTCCAAGTTTATTCTATAGACGTTTGTGTAATGATGTTCTCTCTCATTCTACGGGTTTGAATTCCAGAAACGTCAGCGAATTAAGTGCAATTTAAGTCTATCTCGTAACTGTTCAGGGCAGATAACTCTTGTCTCGAAGCCACTGAATGTTATGCTGTCGACTGGTCAGAGGAGGAAGTGTCCTTTCATTTAGAATTCGCTACTGTTGCCAGTTCACATTAAGATATCAGTACGTGTAATTTGTAATGTGTGTTGTATACAGCAGTAATGTAATGTTTTCTCTGCACAAAGGCCTGTACTGTCAAGACGTGTGGGGGAATGGAATACAGGTTGACGCAATCGTAGGCTATAGTCTGATATTAGATGAAAATGAGCAGTGAGTTCCGCCTTCCAGTTACTTTACCGACGAAGAAAAACCCCAGTTTCCTACTAGCTAGGAGGCCCCATGGACCTTACAATCAGTCGAAACTCGGTAGTAACAAAGCAAGCAGAGCCCGGCCATGTGTCAGGGATCCATTCACTGTGCTGAGTGAGCTGTTGGTTATCACCTTAGGGCGATTACAGACTGAGCATTATGCCGTAAAGTTACAGGGATTCGCATGTGTGGGCAGTGAACATTCGCGGTGTTCTTTTCGCTGTGCGGGCTGATAAGCTTGTTGCCGGTTTTCCAGAGCACACCGAAGGAAACGTGTACACCGCTGGTTCAAGTGCGACGTATTTCTGTACTCACTGCGATCTACGCATTCAGCTGATTGTCACGTGTACCCACTCCTGTCTGTCAGTGTACAGACCTACAATGGAGTGGACGGTGGAGTTATACAAAAAAAAGTCTGTTCTTTGGGGTCCAAACCATCTAAAATATTACAACAAATTACACAAGGTTAACGCTTGGGAAGATAGCCTATAGCAAAAGCTATGGGAACAGTTACCGGAGAGTACAAAAAGAAGGTGACTAGTTTACTTTCGTCTTCAGGAGAGAAAGAGAGAGATAGACAGAGGAAGAATACGGAAGAGCCGTGGCACAGGAAAGGGTACGTATGTCCTATTGTAATTGTAACAAACAAGTATGTGACAGAAGTATTCCGAAATGACAAATATTCTTTGGGTGGTTTTATTTATCTACCACAGAAGTACATTTGTGTAAAAGTTCTGAACTTGAAATAAGTAATCATAATAAAATCAATTACTTAAATGCATTTCGTAGGTGCAGATGAAACCTATGAAAAGATGTGGTATTGCTCGCTGGTAGATAGGGGCATGCTTCGCGAAACGGTGAGCGCAGTGTGTACGAATTTTATGTACAATTGCTTGCCTCAAAATACGCCCTTCATTCTGGCATTATTGTGCCATCTCATCTCTGACTCCCTTGGCATATGCAGAATACCTCCGCGGCATGTCTATGATGGGAAATAATGTACTTCTTTTTCTCCTGGCCATATTCCTCGAGCTTCTCTCCACTAATTTACCGTCTACCTCATGATAAAAGTACCAGGTGGTTTATAAGCATCAGAAAAAATGAATGCTTCGTCACAGGAAGTTGTGGAGGTGTGTTATGGCCATTACAATACGATAAGTTTAGCTTTTGTGGTTGTAGCAGTATGGGCTTCCGTAGTACTCGGAAAACTGAAGAAGTGATTCCAAACGCATTTTCCACCACTACGTGTTCGGCATAGACGATAATTAAGAGTCTTTCAATTGATGCCTTCGGATACTCTCCTGAGAAGATTTTCATTATAGTTTCTTGTCAAGGGAATGCTTCATCAGCAACAAAGAAATAAGGAACTGGCTTCTTTCTTCCTTTCAAAGGTACTGGCGGCAGAAAGCCTAAAGAATCTTTCTCCATTTTCTCTTTCAGTTCACAATTCCTGAGGAAGCCTTCATCTGAAATTCTTCCTTGGCAACGTAAATCACGAATAGGAAATTGTAATTCGCATTGACCAAAGCAAACAGAACAATTCTGAATGTTGACTTGTAACTGTAGAAGTCACTTCCACTACTGACTGGTGACTGTAACAAAACATGCTTCCTATCCACGGTTCCTAAACAATGCGGAAAATTCAGTAATATTTCAAAGTCTTCAGAGATAGGTAACCATCCTGTTGGTGTTGTGGGTATCTGCAGAAGAAGTGAAAACCGATATATTATTATCGACCTTATACAAGTCAACGTAAGAAATATGTTCGACAGACACAACACTGTTGAATAATTACAACTGTATTGTGTACACGCTGCGTATCCCACATGATCGTGTCATTTTACGGTATGCGGTAAAACGTTTTTGGTATTGCAGATGACTGATGTTATTCACACAAAAGTTTATTTAAAAACTAAAAGTTTGTTTGCATAGAGGAAGATTATTTTAATTATTTCGCAAAGTTGTATCTTCGAATGAACATTTGCATTAATCGAAAATGCAGTAAGATTCAGAAGTGGCTGATATTTGATGGCTGAAATTTTCGATATTGTTAGAAGCGAACACGTGGCAGCAGAAGGAGACCCTGTTGCAGAAACAAGTACATATCAGATGTTTGATACCCTGCCGGTGCATGTGCCACCAAAGAAGAAGGTGACAAGAAGGGAGGAGTGCGAAATGCTGGTGAAGACATTCACTATACAGACGTCATTAGCAGCGGGAGCCGCTGCTGCAGACGGCGACGTATGGCGAAGTTTTCGTACTTTCATTGCAAAGAAGCCGCGAAATTATTTGCCGCGCACCAGGAATAAAGTGCAGCACGCAGTAAGCAATATCATATTCTCTGACGACCAGGGGCTTCTTGATGTTTCATATCCTGTCCCCAACTCGTCCCCTGCAATTTCAGGTTTCCTCTCCCACCACTCCTTCCTCTGCTGCAGGTTCAGAAGACGTAAATTTGTGTGATGTGATGTGATGTGATGTGGCTTTAAATTGTGTAAATTAAGATTTCGTTATTAAAAATAATTTGTTAGTTACATATTTTTGTTTGAGTGTTCCAATCCATCGATTTTATGTGCAAAACAATTTGCTCTGTAGAAATATACAAATTTTTACCTGTATGTTTTCCTTCCTTCAGTGCATCAAAAATTGCTTGACACACTGATTGTTTGTTGAGAAATTTGGAAAAGGTGTTGCGTACTGGTGTACTGTACCAGTCGCCTGTGCCCTAAAATCGCAGTGTTACCGCCACTCTCTCTTGAAATGGAATAGCTACTCGGAATCTGGTGTCTCCTTTCAGAATTTTCGGACCGACTAAATCAGTAGTCCCGAATCTGCTGGTGCCATTTCAGTAAAGTTTTTATACTCTCCACTAACTTTCTGGAACTTCAAATTTGCTAACAAACCGGCACCACTATACACAGACCTCTTTCTATACAACTCCATTTGCGACCAACTTCTTTCTCGCCGCTTTCTTCTTCTGGACAAGATGTGACGAACAAACATGACGGCCGCCCTGTAAAGACAACATCTTCCCACCAGGAGCAGCGACAACTGGTGGATCACAGCGCGTATCCAGCTCGCCAGATTGCGAGCTGCCTGGTCCAAACCTAAATCTCGGGGCAGGCAAAACCCCGCGCGATTACGTTACGCTGTTATGTCGCGGCAGAATGCTCAAGTATACGCGCCCTAAGGTGAATTGTATAAGTAATTTATGATCGTGGATTTTGGCCGCTTAGTACTTAGTTTGTGTAATTACACTTTTTAACAACATCTGTGGCCGATCGCGGTGGTCGTACGTTCTAAGGCGTAGGTCTGCGGCCGCTTAATTGCAAGAATTGCGGGTTTGAATCCCGCTGAGGATATGGATGCTCTTCTCTTTTGTTGGTTGTGTGTTGTGGTTTTAGCGGCTCCTGCGACGAGCGTCCAGAGGAGTCCTACCGGCTGTGAATGTGTATCATTTTTTGTGATCTAAAAACTCGAGAATGAGGCGATCTAGGCCCGAGATGGGCTGTTGCACCACAGAAAAAATGCATAGGTAAATAATTAAGTTCGTAAATAGAGCCAAGGTGGTCGATGTAAACCCCACAAAGGTGTATAGGCGAGTGGCCTGCCTTAGGCCCCCTGCCGCTCTACTTCCGAGAAAAGGGTCGCCACACTATTGAATAGGGGATTAACTGGGTCCCAGAGCCGGTCCAGGTGCTTCGGAGAAAAGTTTTTCTCCGTACCAAGAATCGAACCACAGATTATTGGGCGCTTCTTCTGTTGCTTAGATCATCGGTTCCCAAAGTGGAGGGGGTAGGTGGTCAGTGGTACTTTCTGGTTAATTTTTTCGTCTTTTTTAATGTTGAGTAAGGAGTTCTATTATACGACTGTAAGTGTATTTCTAAGGACTTTAATTTTGCATTTTGATTTTACACGCCGTCCGACTGCTGTTAATAAAGAAATCGAAAGAACTTACATAATTTCGAAGAATATCCTCAGTGCTTGTGAATATTTCTGATGTACTGGAAACGCAATACGAGCAAGAGCAAGAGCGCAAGCTTTGCGGTTGCTACGTGTTACAACGTAAATCAACAAAGGAAAGAAATTTCTGGCTCCTGAACTTTTGATATGGCGCCGGCCGAGGTTCAAAGAAACTTTGCCACGCCAGAGCTTAGAAATGAAAGTGCAGTACACAACGCCGGTGAATAATGACGATATGTGAACACACATGAATTATACGTGTTTGTGGCTCGTCACTAAAACGCTAAGTAGAAAAGAGAGAGAGACGCTCTGTTTAACGATGCCCTCAGATGCTAAGTTTTTTATAGTGTTGGTGGTAGGTGAACTAAATGTAATTGTGGAGCGCTGGTGGAATATTACTGACCGGAAAACCGAAGTAATTGGAGAAAATCTTGTCCCTTTGTAATTTTTGTACCATGAATCCCCCTAACTGGTCTGGGATCGAACTCCTTCCCACTATTTATGAAGCCGAGTTGGAACTAATTAAACCTCCACTAAAACGCCTCGTATTACAAAAGGAGGTAAACCTCTCTGACTCCCTGTCACTAACATCTAGAGATTTTACTTTAATTTTTTCGGCACTGTTTTTAAAATGTGGTTTTATTTAACCGACATACAAGTACAAATAATCTCTGTACTGTATGTGGCAAGTTTTACAGTTCCCAAGGCTTACAGTACTGCGATGTAACGCCGTATACTCTAGACATTTAAGCAGCTGTTCAGAGCAACCAAGTTGCTGCGTCTGCTGGTTGGAGGAATGAACAGTCAAGTACCGTAAAGTTGGAGGCGGTAGTTCCTTCCGACAGTCAGTAAATTTGTACTGGAGGAATGCAGCATCAGTTGCCATAACACAACATTTTTCGCTACGACCACTAGGCTGCGCTGTACACCATAATGTAGAACGCATTATAGAGACGTTCGGACACAAGGACATAAGAACAAACAAAGAAACCGGAACTGGGTTAGCATAATCAGTACAATGATCAGGCTGCGGGCTGGTGCTATTCCCGACGTGGGAATGGCAAAGAACAACACACTTGTCCGTTCTTCAAAACGCCCATCCAACCAACTGCTCAGTAAGTAATTACCCATTGCGTTTTCCGAAGGGGTAAAGCTGCAGAGGCATGAAGCTGACCACTTTCCTGCAATCATGCCGACGTTCATAATGAGTGGGACTGTACCTCCCTCCATATTAAGTCTTAATTATGTACGTAGGGACAACTTACTAACCACCCCCCCCCCCCACTCTGGCTTGCATTTTAAAATGGTATTTGAGTTACTGACGTCACATACTTATAACAAAAAGGATTATTCAGATTTTTTCCTTTATTTACGCTGAAGTTACAAGTTACGCAATAAATGATGTAAATAGTACATGCATATAGTTGCGACGGCGATATACTGTACATGTTGCCTCTCCCTCCCTTGAACTGCCAACTTGAACTCTCCTCCACCCTTTCCTCTGTCGGTGTCGACATAGTCTGCCGACAGAAATAACACTCCCTTGTTATTATTGTTGAAAAGATGGTTTATTGTTAGAAACGGCGCATTAATATTCAAGACCGAGTTTCATTTCGCCTGCCTCTACACTGCTGTATGAATTGATTTATCGGCTGAAATTATTATTTCTCACTCCCACCCCTCCCACACTCCTCCCACCCCCTACTCCAGCGTAGCTAGAGACGGAATATAAAAGAACTTTATTTCTTTCATGGCTGCACAATAGTCATAAAACGTATGAAAATCAATCCCTTCCTCTCTTGACATTTTCTACCCATTATTATTTATTAGAATTGTAAGATAAATGAATTAATTCTATGATTCATTATTTTAATATACGTTTTAACTTCTCTTTCCTTACATTTCTCCCCGAATCATTTTCCCCCATCCACTGTCTTATATTTAAATATGGCCTTTGTATGAATTGTCGTGGTAATTGGTGTGGCGGAGCGTAACAACATTGCGGAACGGAGTTTCTGGAGAGTTGCTGGCGAGTCTGATTTACAGCGGTGAATCATTTAGTTTTGTCAGTGCCACTAAGGGAGTTAAAAGTGTATCTGGATGAAGGTGAATTGCTTCTTCATTCATGTTATTGCTTGAACATTGTCAGTAACGAAGTCTGTGTGTTTCCTGCCTTCAAACGTGGATATGAATGTGACACTGTGTGTTGTGCCGTTAGCCTGTAATCATGAGAGCTCAGTACATGTGTAGTGTGAACATTTAGCGCTGATGGATAGTTCGTACAGTTCCTGTTACCGTTTCATGTCAATATTAAAGTATGATGTGTCTTAATAACGAAATATTGAAGCCTTTGTTATCCTAATTGGCTTCAGGCTTGTAACAGTAAGAGTAAATGCAAATTTCTCCTTGTACACGCCATGAAAGCACATAGGGAAGTGGAGTTACAGCTCCACGTATTCTTAAGCTGCTTATTAGACGGCTGCCAGTCGTCAGCTTTAAGCACCTGCTACTTCACTACCGGACAAAGAGATTTAATTGGTTATGTTTAAGTTTTCTTGATCCTTTAGAATTCGTCATTTCTATGGACAGTGCAAGTTACTGATATCGCACACCGAATGCAGTACTGGCACAACTCAAAAATTGTCATCTGGAGTTAGTATTACGATTCGGCTGAAATATATAGCAACCTCCGACAATACCGGCACACTTCGTAGGCAAAGCGGACCCCGCTGGATGTCATTATTGTGGGATGTAGCTGTCACGTTTTTGAGCTGAATCGTAGTATTAACTGCAAATGGGCAATTTTGGGGTTGTGCCTCTATTGCACTCAGTGAGTGATATGTAAATCTCACATATTGCTCTCATCACACAATTTAAGGCAACCATACAACTAACCAACAAATCAGCTAAATAACTAACTTTCTTCCCATAGACACAGCACGCTGTATTCTCGCATCATCACAGGCATGCTGCACTTGCTCTGCCACTTCCTCGATCAAATAGGTTTTATAATTTCATTGCTGAATTAAAATTCTTATTGAATTGGCAGCCAAATTATTGCAATACGCTACTGGTGTGAACAGAAATGTGCGCTGGGTATGACCTTTCTATAGGTCTGTCTGTCTGTATTGTCTAAACAGCGACGAAGGGATAGTCACATTTTGCCTTTGAAACACAGTTAAGTCATATTGCACTACGACAAAACATTGTGGTGTATAGTTGTACACAATTATCACAAAACTTAGGAGCCGTTGCTATCTGTTCGTATGGTTATTCATCAGAGTTTGATAGGAGTCTTCAATAGAAGCTATCTGAAGAATTTAATAATGGAGCCTGTCTGTGCGGTATGTAACCTATATTGCATGAGCCTTAACTCAAAACACATCTATGAAAAGGGAACAGCTCAAACATGATGCATTATTACAGTGACTACAGTGTGTATCGTACAGCATATATATTTACTGTTGTTACTTTACAGCATGCCAGCGCATTACGTGATTTTAATTATTTTTCAATTTCTGTTGTTAATTACATTTATTGCGAAATTGCCACCGTACTTACTCCGTATATGAATGTTTTTATATTCAGGAATGTGAAGCCGTTATGATTGGGTAGAGAAGTTCCATCGTTTCGGAGATACATAATGCCTCTGTGTTTAGTGTATTGTACCGGTTAGTAATTTATTTCTTGTGTAATAAATGTACAATGCACTTATGAATTTGAGTTGGGAAATCAGGCGCGCACAGATGCGACAAGCCTTCAAATGCTGCCAAGAGCAGTGCACTGCACTTACAAATATGTGCAACTCAGACGTCGATTTCCCTTTTGCCGTAAAGTAGCGGATTTTATGAACTTTGAGCGAACTTCCTCCGTGGCAAACAGTGTAATGCACTGAAGAATACGCTTGTTTTTTAGATGTGTCAGCGGCCCTACTCTATATAGTCACTGTAACTAGGCAAACGCCCTCATTCTCGTGGAAAGTTTGGTAATACTTAGGTGTTTGTTCAACGTGAAGCATTGTTCTGACTTCTACGCTGAGGAAGAATTTATATGATGTGTACGAGACGCAGACTTCTGCTGAGTATCCAAGGTAAGCTGTGTTGGACGTGTTAGAAAACCGTTTTGAGTTAATTTACGCGAGTTGAGCAATTTTGGCGAACAGCTATTTAGGAAAATGTTTTAGAAACTTATTCTAAATGTCCGGCGTACATTGAGCTATATAAAGGAAGGCAAGACGAATATTTGGGTCAACTGCTAAATTTAAACTTTTTATTTGTTACATTGTTATTGTGTAAATTATGGTTGTTTGTATATTTTTATAATTACTTTAATATTAAATATTTTGGGTTAATTACTAAATTCTACTGACACAATTGACGTACAAATGACCACTGATTGATGTCCCTGGAGTGTTAGATAAGCTAAATGAGTGCATTTTGTATTTTACTTCGTTGTAAGGCAGAGCAGTTTGCCAGATTCCTAACAGTCTAAATTTGGTTGAAATCTGGCTGGTGGCAGCATAGAAATTAGTGACTTCGGCGCTGACGTTATAACGGCGCCCCTTTAAATTATTGTGTCTTCAAGAAGCGGGTACATATAGGCCAGAGTACCATCTCGGGAGGCATTACACTTGCTTACATTAGTACAGTGATGCCTTATTATATTAGCGACACTAATTTTGGTTTACACTTTTCATCACATTCCTGCGTGTCTATTGTTGTTTACTTAACGTAACTGCAATCAGTTATTTCAGTGTTGTTTAATTTTTGTCTTATTCTTTCAAGGAACAATTTGTCTTAATACACTCGTAGAACTGTCCTGTTATTCCTATAACATTATCATGGAATTTTCACTTGTATTTACCTTACACCCTCCATCCCACATTTCTTTTCATCTCCTTAACTCACTCGCAAGCAAAGCATTATTTTTTGTACCTTCACCCTGGTTTCCCCTCTTTAAAATACGCATTTTTCCGATCAATCTTCTAGTTTCCACCTGGGGCACGATTTGGTACTAATCATGCAAAAAATATCTTCCTGTAGATAACAGTGACAGAAAAAACTTTGTTCGGCCTCACATTCAACTCAAAAATATCTTCGTTACACACACAGTTAAACTGTCAGACAGTATGGTGACATTTCATAACCGTGGAGACGGATTGGCTACAGAGTTGCATTCGTAGTGGTGAGACAAGATGTTTAGGAGGCAAAACCTCTCATGAAATAGGTTTAAAGACCTCTGTGGAGCAGAATACTTCTTAAAATTGTAACAGTCGGCTAGCTAGTTACCATATCCGCAAGAGCCCGTCATTTGATCGTTTCCTGAGCCAACTGAATCCAGTCAACATTCTTGTACCTCTCATTCTCTCTCTTTAAAATAGAGCTAGATATAATTCTCCCATCTACTCTTAAGTTTTCCAAGTAGGAGTGTTTTCCTTCCAGTTTCCCCGATAGTAATTCTGTGTATATGTTTTACTTCCTTAATGCTTTCTACATATCCTACATCTGTTATAACCTACATGTATTATTACTCAGCTTTTATTTAACCCAGTACTTTCAAAGCATATAGACATGTTTGTCAATATAGCAATGTGCTAGTTTTCTGTTTGGTTAAGAGTTACGATCTCGGTGTCAAGAAATTGTATACATTTGAAGCTGAGATGGCTCAGTAGGTATAGTGACAAGGATGTGGGCTGAACTGTCTAAGGACTGGGGCCCGATTTCGAAAAGGAACAATACATTTTAATGATCACAATGTTCAGACGGGCTGTACCGTCCACCCAATGGTTTGAAGGGGCTATTTCCGTAGGGTACAGCTGCAAGGTTAAGAATCCGTGGAGATTACCTACAGTGCCCCATAAGTTCTCATGATACAGTTCTTAAAATAAGTACAGAGACCACGTTATATTTTCACGTGGCGAGGAACTGCTGTGTTTGGTGTTTTACTTAGTGGCATTTGGAGTGCCACGGGCACTCTGCGTCCGTCATCCGGTTTGAGAGCGTCCACGGTCTTCCTCAGTCTCTTCAAATAAACTACAGGATAGTATCTCAAACTATGCCACAACCAATTCCTTCCACACAGTTTCCAACACGTACAATTCTGTTTTCCTAACATCGATTGCCATTTTATGTCTATCATGGTTATTGACAGCACCATGAAATGAACTTGAATGAGCGCAATACAAGGTACCTTCACATTTTACACTTTATTTTGAGAATCTGCTTGTCGCTTAGGTGGTAAAGATTTTTTTTTTTTTTTGGCGATTTGAGGAACGTTCAAGTTCATCCCCGCACTCACAACAGTACACCGCTCGATTCTAACTTGAGCCGGCTGAATCCAATACAGACCTCCACACCCACTCTACTTAAAATACGCTGTAATGTTGTGGTTCTAATTTGTCTGTCAACACACCAGTCCCAGTCGTTATTCCGTTAGACGCCATACTGCGTAGGCGAATAAGGAGGACCTTCAGTTTGTTAATCATAAACGTAACCTATACTTCTAACTGTATTACGATTGTGATTTGTGCTTATTCTCTTTATTGTTTGTGGGTTTTATACGATGTACTGTGTTTGGTTTATGTCATTGTGCTGCAATCTTTGTAACTGGACTTACGACTCTTCTACCAGCACTTCTGTAGTAACCATACATGCAATGTACTGGGTAACGTGACATTGAGGCGCGTTCGCTAAACTATTGTTGCCGTGGAAAACAATAGGTGTTACATGTTCTTTGTTTTTGTAGTCTTAGTTATCCAGCAGGCAAAGCGCATGCGCCGGATCATATTTTCATCTGTGACCTGACAGGCTACCATATTTTTGCACATTATCTCATAAACGCAAGGCTTTCGGGGAAAAAAATACACTGACCATAAAACGTGTTTTGATTTCCTCTGCAAGTTTTGTCTGAAATATTTATCATGCCAAGAAGAATTTAGCGAGATGTTATCATAAATGTACATTGGCCTTTATGTAAGGTGCCCTTTATTCTTGTCAGAATTTAATAACAGAATAATAAGAATTTAATAAAAATTCAATTTTCTCGACAGATTTTCGAAAAATATCCAAATATCAAATTTAATGAAAATCTGTGAAGTGGAATCCGAGTTGTTCCGTGCGGACGGACGGACAGACAGACGTACATGACGAAGCTAATAGTCGGATTTCACAGTTTTGCGACACACGCCTAAATGTGAATTAAAACGAATTATTATTGGGACCTAGATGGCCGTCGTTGTCATGTCTGGCCGACAGAAGAAATCCGTTTGGATTTACAGTAGGAACAAAAAATGTTTGTCTTGCTCCAAGAAGTCAACGTTGGCTCAGATGTCTTTACAGTTTCTTATTCAAAGGATACCGGGGTCTCTTTTGGCGGCGGTGAGGTGGCCGGGGCTTGAAGCTGGACAACTACTTTCCATTTACGATATAGTATCTATGTTACAATACATGATGCTTTACCTTCAGTCTTCCACGTGCCATGATGTGGTGCTTAATGAAACGCAGGGGCACAGTTTAGCTATTGTTATGATATAGTAAATAAAAATCCAATTTGCATGGAAACTTAACATACGACCGGGTCATCCAAGTGATATCATCTTCCCATGATTTGAAACTAAAAGTGTACATGAATGTTTTATCTCCCTCATGCCAGCCACAACCCTGTTTTAAACACAGAGATAAAACTGTTGTTATTTGTCGTTACATTTCTGTAGCATCAGTTGCTGGCCATTCTTCGTTACTTGGAACTGAGTGCCAGCTGCGAACGCTAGTACCAAAGTGTGATTGAGGCGCACTCACGAGAGACAAAAGAAGACAAGGAAGTTAAGAAGGGACGAAACTCCGAGTTCATTTATTTTCTACATTGCTGTCTGAGAGAAGAATATGGTTGGCCATGGAAGAAAGAAAAAGAAAGGAATAGGAGAGAAAGAAATCCTCTGAGAAGTGGATTTATGTCCCGATTTGCCGAAGAGAAGGTGGTTGGGGAAACTTGCTGAAGAAGGGACGTAATGTCCACGAAGCTTGTGGACAGTGGCGTGGAAGAGCGAAGATTGACATTCGTGAGAAGCTTCGTATCAAAGCAGCAGCAGGACAGATAAAACAATAAATTTAACTGAATTATATCCTGCTTTGAAAACATGCTTCTAGAAGTGTATTGGGTGCAGAGGAAATTTAACAATTTAAAAGTTCTTGAAGAAGACTGTAAGGAATCATCATGCAGGTGGTCTTGAAGTCCTCTCATCACCACTGGACAGTGACTTATCAACTTACAGGTACTTAAATAAAACACGAAAAAGTAGCAACATTTTCAAATTGCTAACTTCCTGCAGCAGAATCTCTTTTCGGACGATAATAATGTCTCAGCTAGTCATAAAAAACAATTTTCCTCGTTTTATAGAACTGGAATTGTCGCTGCTGCCACTGGCCCTTATCGTGGCCTGACGCATCCACTCCACATTACAGGTTAGTAAACGGTGAACATTACGGAAAACATTAAAATGTCTGGGAGTAACGAATATCGGTAAAATATCAAGAACGTACCAAAACAAATTACTGGAACATTTGGAATCATTGCCTGTAAACCGATTCATGAAAGTGCTGCATCAGTTTAAACCGAAGAGCAGAAACTTAATAATGTTCAAACCGTCCATTTTGTTCATAATTTATGTTGTTTTCAATTAAACCAACGATTAATGCACTATCTTTCGCCACCAAATCACGCTGTTTGATTATTCCGACACGTTTCGGCGCTCCTTGTCGCCATCTTCAGGGAATACCATCTTAACTGTTAACTTCTGAACACATCAACTGGTTTCAAACATCCATCCGAGCTGGTGTTGCAGAAATGTATTTCTGCAACACATGCATCCCTTCTAATATTATCTCGCTATCTCCGCCGATTGACTGAGGTGGGTAAAATCTGATATAGATTTTAGCGTGCTGCCGTTTAGCAGTCATGGTTGTTGTGAAAAGCGGCGCAATGCAGGCCATACGTATGGGCGTAAATAAACATGTTCACATACTTTATACTTTTTCTTCGGACTTGGTTAAAATTCGATTCTGAAGCTTTATTGCGTGATTGTGACTTCCGTAATATTCGGCAGTGTCAGCCGTACTTTACGTACGGGCGTAAACGAATGTCGGTTCGTAGTTGCCACTTCTATTGTCCGGTTTGGGTGAGATTCGCTGTAAGAGATCTGCACATAATGCTGTGGGACGTTTGAGAGTTTCGTGAAAATCGGTGCGGAGAGGTGGTACTGTTCTTACGGGCGTAAATGAAATGCCACTTGTCCGTGTACCGAGCAACATTATGACATTCAGAAAGTAAAGAACGCCACATAACGCAGCATGTCATTTTCGGTCTTGTTATTTAGGGACTGTCCTTCTCTTTCTCTGTGGCCGGGGCGTGCTGCTGAACACTCACACCCCTTCTAGTGCCGCGGTCATGGAAGAGTAGAGCTGTACCTCTACCCACCCTCTGGGCCACACCGGGCCTGTAACTGGATCACTTTACCTTTACCTTTACCTTCTCTTTCTCAGACGTTTCGTCCAGTTGCACCTAAACCGCCTTCTTCACCTTTGTCCCACGGAAGGCACGTGTGCTCGTACACGTGGTATTGCAGCTAGACCTGTTTGGACACGTACGGTACGCGACAGATTTTGGTACAGTTGAAAGTCTGTGGAATTGTGAAAAAAGAGTCACGGCGTGTGAAATGTGTACATGGATTTTCAATTTGAAAATAGAGTAGAGTTAACGGGCGAATGCGCTGTTATTCGCGTGAAACAGTTAGGAGTTTTGCTTTGATACTGGATGGTATATACATTTATGTTCTGGTCAAAGTTCGGTCCTTTACGCAGCAGAGTGAAGCAGGAGTTCAGTACTAGTTTATGTCACCCTTTATGGGTTTAACAACACCAGTATACAGTATACTGTTCGTCATTCTGAGGTCACATGAACGGTTCGGTTTTTGTTGTCCGTGACACGGACGTGAAAATGAAATGGGCTGTGTTACTGCAGAGAATGACGCGTGTCACGTGGGGCAACATTGCCCGGACATCGCCTCCAGCCCCCCACAAGAAAAGCAAAATGCTTTAGACTAAAGCGAAAGTGAAAGCTGTCTTTGGTTTTGCTGTGTGTCGTTGACCGTCTAGCCCGGCGGTAGCTCTTGCTACTTGAGTTTTTAGGCGTGGCAAAATTGCGAAAAGCGACTATTAGTTTCGTCGTGTCTGTCCGTCTGTCCCTCCGCATGGAGCAGCGCAGTTCCCACAGGACGGATTTTCATGAAATTTAATATTTGAGTATTTTTAAAAAATATGTCGACTAAATTCAACTTCCATTAAAATAACGGGCACATGACATGCAGACATTGTACCGTTCGTCGTAGAGTGTGCGCCGCATAGTTTGGAATACTGGTGACTGCTTCCTAAAGTAAATGGCATTTAAAATGCCGAAATACGGCAAATATGTTTTATGCCTGAGTTCTAAATAACTGACTGACTGAAAAGTACATCAGCTGTTTTTGCAGATCAAAAAGTGTAACGCTGTTAATACCGAAGCTGGCCATTGGATGCAGTCCTGATCCACTTTCAGCAACCTCCCAATCCCACACCCTGTTTCTTCAAAGCCTGCCTCAAAATGTTGTCCTCTTCTTTTTATTCGCCATCTTCCATGTAACAATTTTAAATTACATTTCGCTGCTTGATCTAGAACTGTGTACTCATTTATTTTGTTCCTTCCGTACTACATGCACAGCCCACTGTAACGTCCTACATTTCACCATTTTCCAACTTCCTATTTCATAATATCCTAAATCTTCGGGTTTTCCTGCACCCTGTTGTTTTCTGACTCTTGCAATATGTTTTTTGTTTATGGCTGTGTCATGGCTTAAGTGATTAGGCGCCAGATTTCCACCGCGGATGACCGGGTTCTTTCCTAGGCAACTTCATGTGGGATTTGTGGACGACAAAGTGGTACTAGATTATGTTTATCTCCGAATAGTTTTGCTGTCCTCTGCCAGAGTTATTCCGCCACTGCTCCATAGTCCTTCATTCATGTATATTCAGCGCGACATAAATTTAGTACCTGACAGCATTATTAAATAAACACACACTGTTTTTGTTCATGGCAAGGGACCGCGATTCCCATCCTTATAAAGTAACACTGACGTTGACGCAGCGTTGTGAAATACCAGAACAAGGGTTTATTTTCCCAGTAAGTGAGAGCCATATTATATGAAATTTAGCTTTTTCTTGCATGTTACGTCCTTCTTATGTCTGCAATACCACAAGCACTGTTCCTTCCCTTTCCATGCCCTCGGCGACTGCTTTGCCGGAATATAACTGAATCCCGACAGATTTGCATGTGTATCTTGCGGTATGTGTATCTTGCGGCATGTGTATCTTGCGGTATGTGTATCTTGCGGCATGTGTGTCTTGCGGTATGTGTATCTTGCTGTATGTGTATCTTGCGGTATGTGTATTTTGCTGTATGTGTATCTTGCGGCATGTGTATCTTGTTCCCATTTCTCACAGACAGTTCGTTGGAAGCTTGCTATATGGGACGGTTTGTTTCAAAGTTAAATTCAGTTTGTGTGGCGGGTTGCAGACAG
>Ga0123355_10006127_pt1 | contig 17745 bp, 15 predicted proteins | sample TergutEmb28metaG_3_FD_89872 | JGI IMG/M metagenome (GOLD analysis project Ga0123355, IMG submission 89872) | Embiratermes neotenicus P1 segment gut microbial communities from Petit-Saut dam, French Guiana - Emb289 P1 | ecosystem: Host-associated > Arthropoda: Insects > Digestive system > Gut ...
CAATTTATCGCAGGGTCTAAATAAAAGTACAGCTCTTTTTATTGGAAGAAGCGGAAAACGCCTGTCAAGAAAGGGAATCTGGAAAAATTATGCAAAATATGCGTGTATTGCCGGAGTTTCATCGCGCCTTCATACACTACGGCACAGTTTCGCTACAGCTCTTTTGTCGGGAGGAGCGGATTTAAGAACCGTACAGGAATTATTGGGGCATGCGGATCTTGCGACAACTCAAATTTACACACATATAGAAAGATCTCAGCTTAAAGAAAGTCATCGTCGTTTTTTACCCAACCTTTCCGGGGTTTCAACTTCGGAAAGACTACAGGACAGAGGAGGGGTGTAAAATGAAAGTAAAAAGTGTTTTTAAAGCTATAATAATTCTTGTTATTTTGGGCGCTCTTGCAGTTTTTATATACAACAGAACTACTACAAGGAACTCAAGAGAATTAGAAAGAGCCATGATTGAATTAAGTCCGCGCGGAGGTACGCCTGAAACCATCGAAAGTTTAAGGCAGGCGATAAGATTACACGAAGAGCAAATTGAAAGGCACGTAAGAGATGCCGCGCGAACCGGCGTTTACTGGAGAATACTTGGGATCAGGCTTGCCGACAGAAATATGCACCGTGACGCTCTTGACGCTTTTCAAAGAGCAATTGATTTTAACACCCGTGATGCGTCATCGTTTTATTTGGCGGGAATATCTGCGGCTCATGTTGCGAAGTCGATTGTCGGATTTTCTCCTGACTCAGAATCGCAAAGGGAGCATTATTTCAGGCTTGCGGAAAACGCTCATTTGCGTGCGCTGGAGCTGGATGTAACATATACTCGGCCTATGTACGCGCTTGGTATTTTATACGCTTTTGAACTGAATCGTCCCGAAGACGCAATTATTCAATTGGAGCGTTTATTGCAAATAAGGCCGTCTGATATAGATTCGTTATTTGTTCTTGCCAGAGCTTATTTTATGACAGAAGATTTTGCGGCGGCAATTGAAGTTTACGACAGAATCATTGCCCGTACAAGAGATCAAAATGTAATGAGGGAAGCTCAAAACTTAAGAGATACTGTTATGGGGATTAGATATGAATAATAAAACCACCGGCGAACGCGGTTTGTTAGATTTAATTATTTCTCTTTTACCGGGACTTAGGCTTACAGAAAAAATAATTTTGTTAAATACCTTTGACACTACAGACCAATTATTTGTACAATCAAAAAGAGACATCGAAAAAATTATAAACCGCCAATTGGCAAGTTTTTGGGATATATCTGAAATAAGCGAAAAGTGTGCTCGAATTGATACTGTTTGCAAAATGAGGTCTGTCAGTTGGGTATCATGGAATGATACTGATTATCCTCCTCTGTTACGTGAAATGCATGATCCGCCTTCGGTGATTTATTGGAGAGGCGCTCTTCCAAATCCCGAAAAAACACTTTTAGGAATTGTAGGAACAAGAAACCCAAGTTCTGAGGCTGCAGAGCAGACGTATAAAATTGCGGGAAATCTTTCAAGATTGGGATTCTCTGTTGTTTCCGGTCTTGCTTTGGGCATTGATTCGATGGCGCACAGGGGAAATCTTGTTGGAAGCGCTCCAAGTTACGCAGTATTGGGATCCGGCATTGACGAGATTTATCCTTCGTCAAACAGGCCTTTGGCAAAACGGATTCTTGATTCCGGCGGAGCGATTATTTCTGAATATCCGCCGGGGGTAAAACCTGCCAAATGGACTTTTCCGGCGAGAAACAGAATAATCGCAGGGCTGACACGCAGTGTATTAATTGCAGAGGCTCCTTTTAAATCGGGCGCTTTGATAACTGCGGCGTTTGCTTTGGAGCAGGGAAAAGATTTATGGGTAGCATCGGAAGGGCTGCAAGCTGATGTTTCACTTATCGCAAAGTATGATAAACGCGGTACTGTAAAACTTGCAAGCGAAGGCGCCGAAATTATTTATTCCGCTTCTGATATATTGAGAAAATGGAATATAGATATAACAAACGTAAATACGGAACGCTTGCGTTCTTCAATAACAGATAATAAGGAGCTAATTTTTTCAATGGCGGAATTTCTTGACATTGATATTTAAGGACATAATATGGCAAAAGAAAAAGTAGTTAAAGAGAAAAAGAAAACAACAAAGAGTCTACAAAAACGTGAAAAACAGACTCTTATAATTGTTGAATCTCCGGGAAAAGTAAAAACAATAGAAAAATACCTTGGCGGTTCCTACAGTGTGAAAGCTTCAATGGGACATTTAATTGATCTCCCAAAATCCAGAACAGCGATTGATGTCGAACATAATTTTGAACCTGAGTATATAACAGTGCGAGGTCGTGCGAAGATATTAAAAGAATTAGTGTCTGAGGCAAAAAAATCCGGCAGAATATTACTTGCCTGCGATAATGACCGTGAGGGAGAAGCAATTGCCTGGCATTTACGCAATTCAATCGTAACAAAAACAAAAGACATTCCGATAGAGCGTATAAGCTTTAACGAAATTACTCCTCAGGCTGTTAATGACGCTGTTCTGAATCCTCGTGACATTGACGAAACAAAAGTTGCTGCGCAAAAAGCCCGCAGAGTTTTAGACAGGCTTGTCGGGTATCATCTTTCTCCGCTGTTATGGAAAAAAGTAAAAAATGGCTTATCCGCCGGCCGTGTTCAATCAGTAGCTTTGCGTTTAATTTGCGACCGTGAAAAAGAAGTTGAAAGTTTTATCCCGGATGAATATTGGACTCTTGAGGCTGATTTTAAAACAGGAAAAACAATATATACAGCCCAGCTAGTCCTTTGGAATAACGCAAAACCTGAATTAAAAAAAGAAGCGGAAGTAAACGCTTTAATCGATAAATTACATGACAAAGAATGTATAGTATCAGATGTTCGGGAAACAGAAAAAACAATAAGACCTAAAGCCCCCTTTAACACTTCTCAATTACAGCAGGCTGCGGCAAATCGTCTTGGTTTTACATCACGAAAAACGATGCAGGTTGCGCAGCAATTATATGAAGGCGTGAATCTTGGATCTTCAATGGTAGGTCTTATATCATATATGCGTACAGACAGTGTCCGTATTTCAAACACGGCACTTGAAGATGTGCGGAACTGGCTTGAAAAAAACTTTCCAAAAGAACTTCCTCAAAAACCGAATGAGTATGCGGTCGGGAAAAAAGCTCAAGATGCGCACGAAGCAATAAGACCTACATATACGGAATATACACCCGACTCAATAAAAGAATATCTTTCAAAAGACCAATTGCGCCTTTATACAATTATTTGGGAACGTTTTGTTTCCAGCCAGATGAGTAACGCTAAAAGTAAAACAGTCAGCGTGGATATAAAAATAACCGCAGATCAAGATGAAGCTGTTTTCCGTGTCAGCGGCACAAAATTGATCGAAAAAGGTTTTTATAAAGTTTTAAAACTGCTTTCTTCAAAGGATGAAAACAAAGGTTCTTATCCATCGTTTAAAACCGGTGACAAATTAAAATCGGAAGAATTCAGAAGCGAGCAGCATTTTACTCAAGGGCCTGCCCGTTATACCGATGCTTCAATTGTGCGTACTCTCGAAGAAAAAGGCATTGGCAGACCGTCTACATACGCTTCAATAATTTCGGTATTGCTGGATCGATATTACGTTACCCGCTCAAACAAACAATTGGTTCCTACAGTCTTGGGCAAATTGATAAACGAAGTTTTAGCAGAACATTTTAAACTTTATGTTGATGTCGATTTTACAGCCTCTATGGAAAATAAACTTGATGAAGTTGAGGAAAACAAAATCAGGTGGCCGGAAATGATCAGGGAATTCTGGCATCCTTTTAAAGATACAGTTGATGAAGTTACTAAATCAGTTGAATCTTATAAAGGAACGTTAGACGAAATCACGGATCATATATGTGAAAAATGCGGAAAACATTTGGTAAAAAAACTCGGGCGTTTTGGTTTTTTCCTTGCCTGCTCCGGATTTCCGGAGTGCCGCAATACAAAATCAATCCCTCTTGCTAAATGTCCAAAATGTCAGGGAGATGTCGTTGCCAGAAAAACCAAAGGCAGGGGGAAAGAATTTTACGGTTGTTTAAATTACCCTGATTGTGATTTTATAAGCCACTTCAAGCCAATAAATCAAGATTGTCCAAAATGCGGACACTTTTTGGTTGAAAAATACGACAAGAAAAACGGCTCTCATAAGTTGTGCATAAACCCCGACTGTGATTACTTACACAGTGCGGAAGAAGAGGAATACAAGGAACAAGAATGAAAAATTGTTTAGGTCTTTTACAGGAATATCTCTCTTACATTGAGTCTGTTAAGGGCTGCTCACAGAGAACTGTTGAGGCATATAAAAACGATCTTTCCCGTTATGCGAATTACTGCACCAATCATGGAATTGCTCCTGAAAAAGCCGCTCCCTATGAAGTGCAAAGTTATATTGCCGATTTATCTGCGGAAAATTTTTCGGCTGTCAGCGTTAACAGATGTCTGTCTTCCATAAGAGGATTTTACCGCTGGCTTGTTCGTTTTGAAAAACGTGAAGATAATCCGACTTCGGCTTTGCGTAATGTAAAAACACCTGTCAAACTTCCTTCGGTTTTATGGGAAAAAGAAATGGCCGACTTCGCTTCGCTCCCCGAAACTGCGGGCATTCTTTGGGCGCAAAGAGATAAAGCGTTGATTTTGGCGATGTATTCAGCGGGGTTGCGTATATCAGAGCTCGCTTCTCTTTCCATTGGAAATATTTCTCCTAAACTTGATGAAGCTAAAATTACCGGCAAGGGAGGAAAACAGCGTTTTGTGTTTTTTTCGGATGAAGCGAAAAATGCTATTATTGAATATCTTCCTCATAGAGCCGCTGTGTTGACTATGATTGGAATAGATCCAAAATTAAAAATCGGAAAAAACTCAACGCTTTTTATCAGTAAAAAAGGAAAGCCCATTTCTATTTCCGGAATAAGATGGATAATTACAAGTTACGCGGGACAGCACGCGGGACAGCACGCGGGGCAGTACTCAGGCGGTAAACGTATTCATCCTCATACGCTGCGCCATAGTTTTGCCACCCATTTAGTTAATGCGGGATGTGATGTACGGCTGGTTCAGGAAATGCTTGGTCATTCAAGCCTTTCAACAACACAGCGTTATACGCACGTAAGTATTGAGAATTTAAAAAGAGTTTATTCGGCGAGTCACCCTCATGCGAAGAACAATCGAACCTCTGGTTCAGAACAAATTAGCGGGAGAAAATTATGAAAGATAGAACGGACATCCATTCTACTACTGTGATTGCTGTGAGAAAAGACGGCAAGGTTGCTATGGCGGGAGACGGCCAGGTGACTATGGGAAATACGGTTATGAAAAACAACGCACGAAAAGTGCGCAAGCTCATGGATGGGAAGGTGCTTTGCGGCTTTGCGGGAGCTACGGCTGACGCATTTACCCTCTTTGACAGGTTTGAAGGCAAATTAAAAGAATACTCTGGTGATTTGCTGAGATCTGCTGTGGAATTGGCAAAAGATTGGCGTATGGATCGGACTTTGAGGCGGCTTGAAGCGTTATTGCTGGTTGCGGATGCCTCAAAAACACTTTTAATTTCCGGCACTGGCGATGTAATTGAACCGGCGGAAAGTGCGCTTGCAATTGGTTCCGGCGGAAATTATGCCTACTCTGCGGCTTTAGCGTATCTTGACGGCAGTGAATATAATGCGGCTCAAATTGCGGAAAAAAGTTTACAAGTTGCAGGTAATATCTGCATTTATACTAATATGCAGATAACATTGGAGGAATTACAATGAAACGTACAGAAAAACAAAATGGCGGCGGAGTTAAAGAATCTTTAGCAGAAAAACAGATAATAGGGAGTACGTGCGAACTTACTCCCAGAGAAATCGTAGCGGAATTGGACAAATACATTGTCGGTCAAAAAAACGCTAAAAGAGCGGTTGCTGTTGCTTTGCGTAACCGCCTGCGAAGGCTTAGGTTGGATCCTGAGTTGCGTGAAGATATTGCGCCCAAAAATATTCTTATGATAGGCCCTACAGGTGTAGGAAAAACAGAAATAGCGAGAAGGCTTGCAAAACTTGCCGGTTCTCCGTTTATCAAAGTGGAAGCTACCAAGTATACAGAAGTTGGTTATGTCGGCAGAGATGTAGAATCGATGATTCGTGATTTGATGGCAGCTGGGTTTCAGATGGTAAAACAGGAAATGCAGGAATCTGTTACGCAAGAAGCGGAAAAACGTGCCGAAGAAGCTCTTTTAGATTTATTGATTCCTCCCACAAGCCCCAAAAAATCCGCAAATCCGCAGAAAAATTCATCTCCGGCTATTAAACCAATCGGAGCTTTTACAATAAATCCGGAAAACTCAAACGGAAGCATTTTTGGGGCAACCTTGCAAATGGGAATTCCTTTCATGAAAAATCCTGACGGGACTATTTCACAGGCAAATGTAAATGAAACTGAAACAGATGATCAAACAGAATATACTGAGCCTGTCGAAGAACCAAAGGATGACAAATTCAAAGCCACAAGAGAAAAATTTCGTGTAATGCTTCGTGAAGGAAAACTTGAAGATAATGCAGTCGAAATTTTTGTAGGCAGTAATCCGCAATTTCCGCCAATGGAAATGATGGGCGGCAGTATGGAAGATATAGAATCGGCGCTTTCAGGTTTTGCGGGTTTCTTTGGCGGCGGCAAAAAGAAAAAGGTTGTTACGGTTTCAAGAGCCAGAGAAATTCTTAAAGCCGAAGAAGCCGAAAAATTGATAGACCGTGATAAAGTAAGCGATGAAGCCAGAGCCCGTGTCGAAGAAACAGGAATTGTTTTCATTGATGAAATTGACAAAATTGCCGTTAAGAGCGACAGAGGCGGAGGCCCTGATGTTTCCCGTGAGGGTGTTCAGCGTGACATTCTTCCGATTGTCGAAGGTGCTACGGTTAACACAAAATGGGGGCCAGTAAACACCGACCATATTTTGTTTATAGCGGCAGGAGCGTTTAACGTCAGCAAACCGTCAGATTTGATCCCCGAATTACAGGGACGTTTCCCTCTCCGTGTGGAATTGGATTCGCTCGGCAAAGATGACTTTCTGCGTATTTTGACAGAGCCAAAAAATGCGCTTATAAAACAATACACAGAGCTTCTTGGAACTGAAAAAATTAAACTGACATTTCCCCCTGAAGCCATCGAGCATTTAGCCGCCCTTGCCGCTGAAGTAAATTCAAAACTTGAGAACATAGGCGCACGCAGGCTTCATACAATAATGGAAGCACTTTTGGAAGAGCTTTCTTTTGAAGCCTCAGATATCGCTCCTGCGGATATTAACATTACAGTCGATTATGTAAATGACAAATTAGCTGATATTGTCAAAGACCAGGACTTGGGGAGGTATATTCTCTAGTAAAGAACAGAGGGCAAAAACGTGGGTAATTACAGTTTTTTGCCATTTTGCCGAAATTTTATATAGAGAGGAAGAAAAATGAATACTTTTGCAAGAACAGTTGATTTACTGCATAGAGCGATGGATGCGTCAGTGGTTCGCCGTCAGGTTATCGCTAACAATATCGCTAATGCGGATACGCCCAATTTTAGCAGGACTGTTGTCAATTTTGAAAGTGAATTGAAACGGGCTTTGGAATCGGAAAACAGAAGGCCGGCTTTGGAAATTAACATGACTCGTGAAGGTCATTTTCCTAATTTCAGGGAAAGGGATTACAGAGATGTGCAGATTCGCCGTGTTTTGGATTTTACAAGTATCTATAACAATAACGGGAATAATGTTGATCCAGAACAGGAATTCATGCTTGCCACACAAAATCAGATGGCATACACGCTTTTTGCTCAAGCGGCAGCATTTGAATTCAGCCAAATAAATCAAATTTTAAGAGGATAATAAATGGGTATTTTTAGTTCAATAAACACAGCGGCGACAGGGCTTTCTGCTAACAGATTAAGGCTTAATGTTATTGCAGACAATATGGCTAATGTTAACACTACAAGAACGACAGAAGGCGGAGCTTTCAGACGCAGCCGTGTTATTATGCGCCCGGTAGCGGAAGGGCCCTTTTGGCGTTCGCCGTTTTTGCCGGAATCATTGGATAACGGAATCGGCAGAGGAGTGCGTGTTGTTGAAGTTCAAAAAGATAGAACAACCGAGCCTCGTTTTATTTTCGATCCAACTCACCCCGACGCAATTTTAACAGGGCCGAGGGAAGGTTATGTCGAAATGCCAAACGTAGATATAGTAACCGAAATGGTAGACATGATTTCTGCGACTCGCTCATACGAAGCGAATGCCGCAATTATCGAAGGATCAAAAGCCATGTTCATGCGAGCTTTGGACATAGGCATGAGATAAAAATAAAAAACTTAACGAAGAGCGGATATTTGTTCTTTGTTGTTTTAATTATGGGAGGGTTTTATGACGATTTTTAACAATGATGCTTTTGTCAGCGCCGCAGCTACAAGAGATTTTTCCACAGTTATGAATGTTACGCGTCAAGGGCACATGACGCCGCCTGACAGTCCGTTTTCTGGAAGCGGGGAGAACATTCTGCACCTAAGGGATACAGTGGGAGCCGGAAGCATAACAAGAGCGGGGACTTTTGAAGACGCTATGCTGCAAGCACTGGACAGAGTCTCAGGAGCGCAGCAGCAGGCGAGTAATTTACAGCAGCAGGCAATTATAAATCCGGGTTCAATTGATATTCACGATATTACAATTGCTCAAGCCGAAGCGAATATGGCACTTGGCATTACTCGCAATATTTTAAGCAGATTGGTTCAAGGCTGGAGAGATTTGATAAACACTAGATAAAAAAGAACAAAGAAAGAATAACAAATAACGATTAACTTTGTTATTTGTTAATTCTTATTTGAATATTGGGGGGGAACAAATGAATGAGTTCTTAAAAAAAATTATCACGAAAGGCACTGCTTTGTGGGCAGAATGGACGACGCAAAAAAAACTAATTTTTGTCGGAAGCTGTATTGTCGTTCTGGTACTGGTTATTGCGCTTTTCAGGGTTTCAGCAACGCCTGTATTGTCGCCTGTAGTAAATTTCGCTATTACCGATGAAGAGACGCTTCGAAGGGTTGTTACGCGAATCAATCAGGAGGACGTAGAGGCTGTTGTAGGAGCGGACGGGATTGTGCGTGTATCTGATGCGGCTGTTGCCCGGCGGATGAGAGTAATTCTTATAAACGAGGATATACTACCAAGAGGAATTGATCCGTGGCAGGTTTTTGACAGAGAAAGATGGACGTTAACCGACATGGAGCGAAATGTCAATTTTCAACGTGCTCAGGACAGAATGATTGCGGATCATATCAGAGCAATTCGAGGTATTGATAATGTCGAGTTAAGAGTAATACGGCCTGCCAGATCTCTTTTTGCAATGGATCAAAATCCGGTCAGTGCTGCTGTAACTATTTTTCCGACACCGGGCAGTGATATTCAAAATAACAGGCAGGCAATCGAAGGTATTCAAAGAATACTGCAATTTGCGGTTGAAGGTTTGCAGGCAGATCACATAACAATAACAGATCATACAGGCCAGATACTCAATGACTTTGAAAGCCTGGCGGCGTTTGACAGATTGTCGCTTATAGAACAGGAACGCAGGCTTATCAGGCGTGAGGAAGCTCATTTAAGAGGATTAGTTCTTTCCGCTCTTCAAAGCACTTTTTCTTCGGATCGTGTAAGAGACCTTAATGTCAGAATCGATATGGATATGTCGCAGATGACTGTAGAGACAAGAGAAAATTTTCCCTTTGTTTTAAGGCCAAGAACACCGGGGCTGCCTTTTGATGATTCTGAAATTTACAAATCAGTTGTTGTCGGAGAAACGACTTCTACAACAACATGGAGAGGAACCGGATTTAACCCGGAAGGTCCGGCCGGTGTAGAAGGTCATGTTCCACCGTCTTTCAGGGATATGTCTAATCTTTATGGTCAAATGGAACAAGAAACAAGAACTATTAACCATGAAATAAACCAGCGTAACATACAGGAAGTAAGAAGCCCTTCGGTAGATCGTGTAACGGTTTCGGTTAACATTGACGGAACCTGGAGAATCAGGCACGACGAGAGGGGGAACCCGATTATTCTGCCTGACGGAACAATCGAAAGGGAATATACTCCAATACCTCAGGAAAAAATCGAACAAGTTGGAGCTTTAATCCGTGATGCTGTAGGTTTTAGTGCGGTTAGAATGGATTCTGTTACAGTGCATAATATCCCGTTTGATCGCACATTGGAATTCCGCGAACAAGACGCCGCTTTTTTCAGGCAAAGGCAAATTCAAACAACAGTTATTGTTTTTATTTCCGGTTTGACATTATTGTTATTTGGATTTATGCTGTTTAGGATGATCTCCCGCGAGATGGAAAGACGTAAACGGATTGCCGAAGAAGAACGAGCGAGACGTGAACAGATGATGCGGGAAAGCGCAATGGTAGACGCTGAGCACGATGGAACGGAAGTTTCAATTTCCTACGAAGAGCGTACAAGAATGGAATTGATGGAAAACGCCATCAATATGGCAAAAGAACATCCCGATGACGCAGCCCAGCTCATCAGAACATGGCTTTTGGAGGATTAGTAATGAAATATCATTTCATTTTCGATTTAATTATTCGGCTTGCAGCCGAACTATAGTCAATTAACTTTATTAATTGACTATTTCCGATTGTAATTACTTATTGTACAAGAAATTATTCAATTCCTTGTACAATAAGTAAAATTAAAGGATTATACATAGAGGTTAAAATGGCAAAAGCAATAATACCAAGTACCGCTGCAGGTACTTCAAAGAAAAAAGGTCCAAAAGAATTTTCGGGCCGTCAAAAAGCTGCGATATTTCTCGTAACAATAGGTTCGGAAATATCCGCAGAAATATTTAAATTCCTGCGTGAAGATGAAATAGAAACTCTTACATTTGAAATAGCACGCCTTGAAACAATTGACGCTGAGCAAAAAGACGCTATTTTGCAGGAATTCCAGGAACTGATGATGGCAAATCAGTTTATCTCCACAGGCGGTATTGATTACGCCAGAGAATTACTGGAAAAATCATTAGGAAGCCAGAAAGCTATCGATATAATTAATCGCCTTACTTCAAGCCTTCAGGTTCGTCCTTTTGACTTTATCCGCCGCACAGACCCGGCGCACCTTTTAAACTTTATTCAACAGGAACATCCGCAGACTATCGCTTTGATATTAGCGTATCTTGAGCCTAACAAAGCTTCTTTTATTCTGCAAAATATGCAGCAGGAAGTTCAAAGCGATGTTGCCCGCCGTATCGCCACTATGGACAGAACAAGTCCGGAAGTTTTGCGGGAAGTTGAACGTGTTTTAGAAAAGAAACTTTCGTCATTGTCGAGTGAAGATTACACAGCGGCAGGCGGCGTTGAAAGCATTGTTGAAATTCTTAACCTTGTTGATCGCGCGTCAGAAAAACAAATCATCGAAGCTCTTGAAGATGAAGATCCCGAGCTCGCCGAAGAAATCAAAAAACGTATGTTCGTATTCGAAGATATTGTTATGCTCGACGACAAAGCCATTCAAAAGGTTATGCGCGAAGTGGACTCACAAGAACTTGCAAAAGCCTTGAAATCGGTTGACTCAGAGGTTCAAGACAAGATATTCAAGAATATGTCTAAACGAGCCGCAAGTATGCTCAAGGAAGACATGGAGTATATGGGGCCTGTACGTTTGAAAGACGTCGAAGAAGCGCAGCAAAAGATTGTGTCCATTATCCGCCACTTGGAGGATACCGGCGAAATTGTAGTTGCACGCGCCGGCGAAGACGAATTGGTAGTATAAAGAAAAAATCAACCATACCCCGTCAGTTTTGCGGCGGGGTTGGTTGATTAAAATATTTACCAGAGAGGTATTATGTTAAAAGCTGTTTTTAGACCAGGCGAATTAATTGCGATTTCTGACAAGGTAGTGCTTGATTCTCCAACTTCATATTCGGATCTTGCTCATCTTGGAGCTGTTGATGATTTGGTAGATGAAGAGGATGCGATAGAAGAATATAAAGGCCCTACCGCCGATGATCTTCGCCGTGAAGCGGAAAATTTCAAAACTAATTGGGCAGCGGAAAAAGAACGTATGCTTGAGACGGCAAAGGCAGAGGCTGAAAATATTATTCAGGGTGCACGCGACGCCGCTTTTGAAGAAGTTAAACGGCAGACTGATGAAGCGTTAGTTATCAAACAGCAGGCGGAAACCGAAGCGGAACGTATTATTGCAGAGGGTCAACAAAGAGCTTTAGAAATTGAAAATGAAGTAAGACAATCCAAAGAGGCTGAACGCAAAGCTGCTTTTGAAATGGGCAGAGAAGAAGGGCGTCTGGAAGGGTTTGCTGATGGCGAAGCGGAAGTTCAGCGTCTCATCGAAAGAACCCAAACAGTACTCGAAAGAGCTCAAGACAAAAGGGCAGAAATTTTAAGTGAAACAGAAAAACAGATAGTTGATCTTGTTCTTTTAATTTCACGAAAAGTAATCAAGGTTATTTCTGAAAATCAGCGTAATGTAATTATAAATAATGTAACTGAGGCTCTGCGAAAAGTTAAAGCCAGAGGTGATGTAATAATTAAAGTTAATCTTGTTGATTTGGAACTTGCAACGCATCATAAAGACAAATTCATAAAACAGCTTGAAGGTGTGAAATCAATTCAGGTGGTAGAAGACAGTTCTGTTGATTCAGGCGGCTGTATAATTCAAACTGATTTTGGTGAAATTGACGCCAGAATTTCCAGCCAGCTCTCTGAGCTTGAAAACAGAATACTCGATATTTCTCCGGTAAAACAGGCGGCAAATGATACGGCGGCTCCTGTGCCAAAAGGCGCAAATGTAAAAGCAGTTTTGTCTGCGACATCTTCGATGTTAAATTTAAACAGAAAAAAATCTGACACAGTTTTTGAGTCTGACGAAGAAATGAATTTTGAACCAGATTCCGATTCCGAAGACAATGTTTCTCAAGGCGTAAATGCCGCAATTACAGCTTCAGCTGCTTTAGCCGCTTTGGCTACTATGGCGCAGAAAGGAAAAAGAGAAGCAGATAAAAAAATCAGGGAAAATTTGGAAAGTTTAGCTCAAAGATAATTGCTGAAACAGCATGAAGAGGGAGGGCTGCATGCAGGTAATCGAACAAACAGAAATCGAAATCGAAGTAGAAAACGATGTTTACGAAATATTCGAAAAATATTTAGAATCCGCAGAAAGAACAGACCCAATAAAATGTGTCGGCAGGGTAACAAAAGTTCACGGCTTATTGATAGAGAGCTCTGGCCCTCAGGCAATCATTGGCGAAATTTGCAGAATTATTACTTCCAGAGAGGGAAAAATAATAATGGCTGAAGTTGTCGGTTTACATGATGAAACCGTACAATTGATGTTATATGATGAACCAAGCGGAATTGAAATTGGAGACAAAGTTACCGCTCTTGGCAGCCGTCTTGAAGTGCCGGTTTCCGATAATTTACTTGGCAGAGTTTTAGACGCTTTAGGCAATCCAATAGACGGGAAGGGCAGTATCGCTTCAACTTCCATGTATCCGGCTCTTGCAAACCCGCCGGATCCGTTAAAAAGAAAATTGATAACAGAGCGCATAACAACAGGCGTTCGGGCAATAGACGGGCTGATTGCTGTTGGAAAAGGGCAGAGGCTTGGGATTTTTGCCGGTTCGGGTGTTGGAAAATCAACTTTACTTGGAATGATTGCACGTAACACAAGCGCCGATGTCAATGTGGTTGCGCTTATCGGAGAGCGTGGGCGTGAAGTAAATGATTTTATAGAAAATGTTCTTGGAGAAGAGGGATTAAAACGAAGCGTTGTAGTGGCAACCCCTTCTAATTCGCCTCCGCTTGCCAGGCTTCGCGGCGCTTATGTGGCAACCGCCATTGCCGAATATTTCCGAGATCAGGGAAAAGACGTAATGTTGTTTTTTGACTCTGTTACACGTTTTGCCCGTGCTATGAGAGAAATAGGTCTTGCTTCCGGAGAACCCGCCGCGCAAAAGGGGTATCCGCCTTCCATGTTTGATTCAATGCCCAAGCTGCTGGAAAGGTCGGGGACATCAGACAAGGGCAGTATCACGGGATTTTATTCGGTTCTTGTTGACGGCGATGATTTAGACGAACCTGTAACAGATACTGTCAGGGGTATTTTAGACGGCCATATTATATTATCACGGCAGTTACAGCACGCTAACCATTATCCCCCGATAGATGTGCTTCACAGTATTTCACGTCTGGCTCGTTATGTGTCCGGCCCTCTTTCACGTAACGCATCAGGAGTTATCCGAAAATATATGGCAGATTACTCAAGCAAAGAAGACTTGATAAATGTTGGAGCTTACCGTCAGGGAACTAATCCTTCTATTGACGCCGCTATTGCGATGCACGACCCTATCGAAAAATTTTTGGTACAGGAAGTTTATGAGCAGTCAACGCTGGAAGATACACTGACCTTTATGTCTGAATTAACAGGCATTGAAATTCCGCAAGAAGAAATGACAGATGAAGGCACTAAATTTTCGCAGCCTTCCGAAGATGTACACAGAGAAAAGGCACAGCAGCCGCAAAAAAATGATTTAATCACGGAAGATTCAACAGCGGCGCTTAACAGTGTAGCGTCTCTTTTTTCGACATTGCCGGGAATGAACATTCTAGATGACAATTAAAAGACTATATGAAAAAATTTAATTTTAACCTTGAAAAAATCCTCGAACTTAAAAGATTCAGCGAAGAAGAAGCAAAAATGGCGCTTGGTCTTGCTATCGGTGTTCTTACTCAAATTGAAAATAAAATCAAAGAAACGGCATTAAAGCAGCATAACGCTGCCTCTGAACGTTTCAAAAATCCCGCTCAAATGCTGATGTGGAATAACTACATCGAAAGACTCCAGCAAGAGACAGAAAAACTTATGGAAGAAGCAGCTCAAGCGGAGCTTGTAGTCGAAGAAAAAAGAAATTTGTATACAGAAGCTTTTAGAGATTTAAAAGCAATGGAAAAATTAAAAGAAAAAAAAGAGACAGAGTACAAAAAAATAATGGAAACCAAAGAAAGTTTGGAACTCGATGAAATATTCGCCGCTCGTGCTAGTGTTCTGTAATATTCGGTTTTGAGAATTATTACTGAGACTGCTTCTATTCACTTCTTCTTAAAAGCCTCGGCGAAAGGGTTATACATAGTTCCGTCATCGTTTGATGATTGGTATTTGTTATTATTCCCTTGCGGTTTTCCCGCTCCCTGCTTGTAAACAGGTTTTTCCGCTTTTTCTCTGCCTGCCAAAACCTTAGGTTTTTTATCAGGCTGTTTATTGTCAGACGGCTTTCCGGCAGTTTGAGAGGCGGCGCTCTGGCTTTTCCTTGACAAACTAATCCGCCGCCTGTCCCTGTCAAGACCGATGATCCTGAAATCCAGAACATCGCCGACTTTGAGCGTATCAAGAGGGTTTTTTACATATTGATCGCTCATTTCCGAGATATGAACAAGAGCGGTTTCTTTAATACCAAGGTCTACAAATGCGCCGAAGTCAACAACATTTTTAATTTTACCGGTGATCATCATGCCTTCGTTTAAATCCTCAAAGGTAACAACACCTTTTCGCATAATTGGTTTTGGATAACCTTCTCGTGGATCACGTCCCGGTTTTTTAAGTTCTTCGGAGATGTCAAGGATAGTGATTTTGCCAACTCCGTGTTTTTCATGCAGTTCTGTTATACTTTGCTGGCTAAGAGAAGCGTTACCAGTAATTGTTTTAAGTATGTCTCTTGCTACAGAATAGTTTTCGGGGTGAACCCATGTGTTGTCCAAGGCTTCTGCGCTTTCGGGGATTTTTAAAAAGCCTGCACATTGTTCAAAACTTTTTGGCCCCATGCCGGGAATAGAGACAAGTTCCGCACGGCTTTCGATCTTTCCCTTTTTATCACGATACTGAACAATTTTTTTTGCCAGCGAAGTGTTTACGCCGGAAACGTATTTGAGTAACGAAGCGCTTGCCGTGTTCAGGTTTACTCCAACGTTATTTACAACTGATGATACTACTTCGTCAAGCGTACCGCCAAGTTTTTTTTGGTTTACATCATGCTGATAAAGACCCACTCCGATAGACTTGGGATCAATCTTTACAAGTTCGGCTAACGGATCTTGCAAACGCCGCCCAATCGAAATTGCGCCGCGAATTGTAAGGTCTAGCTCGGGGAATTCTTCTCGTGCAATATCGCTTGCCGAATACACCGATGCGCCGTCCTCGTCTACGACTGTGTATAATACATCAAGGTTGTTTTCGGCGATTAACGATGTTACAATTTCTTGCGCTTCACGGCTGCCGGTTCCGTTGCCTACGGCGATTATCTGTGTGTTGTAATGTTGAATACCTTTGAGGAGCAGTTTTTTTGCTTCGTCAACTTTATGATTGTAAATAACCGCACTGTCAAGATATTTGCCTGTTTCGTCAAGGAATGCGCACTTCGTTCCGGTGCGGAGTCCCGGGTCAATGCCCATTACCCGTGTTCCCTTGATCGGCTGCTGTAACAAAAGATTTTTTAGGTTTTCGCTGAATACGCCGATACCGTGATCATCGGCGGTATCACCCTGGTCTCCTCGAATTTCACGTAACAGAGCAGGGGAAAGCAGACGCTTTAGTCCGTCTTCTATCGCAGTTTTGTGATAATCGTTATGCAGAGTGTATTTTTGCTGAAGCATTACTGCCGCCGTGTTTTCGTCAATATCGATAGTGACGTCTAAGACTTCTTCACGTTCGCCGCGGTTGATTGCCAGGATACGGTGCGGCTTTATTCTCGAAAGCGCTTCTGTGTAATCCCAATACATTTGATAAACGCTTGTTTTTTGCGCTTCTTCATCGCCCTTACCCGCTTTACCTGAACCTTTAACGATAAATTTTCCGTCTTTCTGATAAAAAGTTTTTATGCAGCTTCGATTCTCCGGCTCTTGCGCAGAAGCCTCGGCGATTATATCCATTGCTCCTTGTAATGCGTCATCAACTGTGGCGACAACAAGTTCGGGGTTTTCGACCGCTATATTATCAGCGATTTCAGGGTTTGTTACAAACTCGGCGGCTTTTATCCGCAATGGCTCGGCTTCCATTAAACGCATTGCTTCGGCAAGCGGCTCAAGCCCTCTTTCGATTGCGAGCATTCCCCTTGTTTTTTTCTTGCGTTTGTACGGCGCATAAATATCTTCGAGTTCGCTTAACGTTTTTGCTCGTGTTATGTTATCGTATAAACTTTCTGTTAGTTTTCCCTGCTCAAAAATCAATCTGATGATTTCGATACGGCGTGTCTCGAGATTTTTGGCGCTGTTGTATTTATGTTCGATGTTTCGAACCTGCACTTCGTCAAGCGAGCCGGTTTTTTCCTTGCGGTAACGGCTGATAAAGGGAACTGTGCAGCCTTCGGCAAACAGCTCGATGACAGCCGACACTTGAGCGGGCGATACTTGCGCCTCGTCTGCTGACAGGGTTTTAGCTACGCCGTTGATAAGGGCGACCTCGTCAACGGTTAAAGATTGGATAAAGCTTTCTGTTAATTCCATAAAGACATTGTAGCAAATATTAAGGGCTGTGAGTATACCAATTTATCATGCAGGGCGACTGGGGGCATTGACAATTATTACAATGAAATAGTATAATCTTACTATGATTAGAGAAAGGGCTATTTGCCCAAAAAAGATTAATACCCACCCACACCCCCCCCCCCCACCCCAACCCACAACCCAC
>Ga0123355_10006129_pt1 | contig 17744 bp, 8 predicted proteins | sample TergutEmb28metaG_3_FD_89872 | JGI IMG/M metagenome (GOLD analysis project Ga0123355, IMG submission 89872) | Embiratermes neotenicus P1 segment gut microbial communities from Petit-Saut dam, French Guiana - Emb289 P1 | ecosystem: Host-associated > Arthropoda: Insects > Digestive system > Gut ...
GTGGTTTGGCTGGAGTGATGTAGTATCCGTATGCAGGCTGAGGCACTAGTGCCTCAGCCTGCATACGGATACCACACAACCACAGCCAAACCACAACGTAACACCAACACACATCGAACCAGAACAATACAACCCATGAAATAACTCAACAAATAAGTCGCAAGCTCCTGAGGATAGATGTATTAACATTCGAAACACGCTGAGCATTAAATAATTAAATAATAAAGCAAGTTACATCAAGTTGGTCTATCTTTATTCAACTATTAAGATGATGCACGGTCCAATAAACATGAGATTTATAAAACTTGTATTTACAAAAGTATCGCATTACTTCTGAAGAGATTCTTGGTCTGCTTCGGAGACTGGCTCAATAAGGCCAAACGTCTTGTTTCTGTTTTCACTGTGCGCTAATATATTGCACGATTCTCCTTACAGTCAGACACGTGTGTCAGCCACGAGTTAACAATATTAAATTATTAAACAGTAGGCAGGCAGTCACTTCGATACGAATCGGCATTTGTGACAACAGGTAAAGGTGGGATTTGCACGTGTTGCTGTGTGGGACGACTGCGCAGCCTCTTGCAGGTCACCTGAATCCAAGGAGACCTCGACATACGGTGTTGAAGATGCTGTGCGTCAGTGAGTGTTGAAACCTCTCGCACTTCTTTTGGTGCAGTGTTGCGAGGCATTTGTCTGGATGCCTGTCAGAGTAGGGCAACTAAATACATCGACACACTAATTAATATAAACAGCCCACTAGATGAAACAATAATAATTTTACTAATAATTTCGATCAGCTCAACATGTTTCGGGCGATAATTTTGTCCATCTTCAGGAGCACTAGACTGTTTACAGCTTGTGGTATAAAGTACCGACGATGCTGTCTGCTGGTGATCAGCAGGCAGCATTGTTGGTGCACTGTACCACAAGCTGTAAACACAGTCTAGTGCTCCTGAAGATGGACGAAATTATCGCCCGAAACATGTTGAGCTGACTGAAATTATTAATAAAATTATTATTATTGTATCTAGTTGGCGGTTTATATTATTATACCAAAGATGCACGGTCACATAAACATCAAACATAGACACACGACTTACATCATCTTCCTGACACATCAATAAAACTTGCTAATCCGTACTGAATGCTTGTGATCCGAAGGATTAAGTTCTGTAGCCTGCTGTAAAGCGGGAATAACAGTGACGCTGAGGACGTACTGAGATAAGAGTCTGCCCTTCGCACAGCATCCACCAGCACAAGACAACAAAGTTCGTAACACTAGCTATACAGCCAAACTTGCACGGGACTCAAACCCACGACCCCAGTGTCAAGGTCAGCTCATGAAATGTGCGAGCCTTAACACACACACACACACACACAGACGCGTCAGTACTATTATTATTATTATTATTATTATTGTTATTATTTCTGCAAAAAGACTTGCGTGTTCATAAATCCGTCCGAAGTTCAAAATTTAGCTTCATCTTTCCAGTCCCTTCTAAACCTTTTTCTTTGGGGTGGGGAGCAGGGTACTGGACCATTCGTTAAATCTCTTCAAAGATCCTGTCTTCTTACATTCTGCCTACAAGTCATTTCTGTCACCCGATAATTTTGTATTCTGTCAAAAATTCACTCACTTCTCACCTTCATTTGCCTACAAATTAACTCATATTCTCTTAATTCATGTTTCACTCCGAACGTTGCGGCTGATCGGGTACATTCATATGTCGCCGTACACGGCAGTCTGCGGATTCAAACGTCAGCCCGAAGGGCGGCTACATTGATTTTACTTTCGTGGTTTCTCTTAGTCTCCCCAGCCCTTATATTAGCCCTTAACTAATGCTGCTGCGTCAGTGTCAAATAGTTACGCACCATCATATGCAGCAACTTGTGTCAGACTCTTATTTGACCTCCTGATGTTGAGCACATAGTGCTCGAAACATGTAGAGGCATATAATACATTTATTATAAAACAAGATTTTGTGCTTTAATTATCAAACCAACAAATGCACTTATACAAAATTTCACATTAAAACGTTTAAAATCGCTCCAACATGTTTCGATCCTAAGATCATCTTCTGGGAGCTAAGTTGTTCTTTGCTACAGTCATTTTAAAAACACTCACTAATTAAACGAATTAATTAGTGAGTGTTTTTAAAATGACTTTAGCAAAGAACAACTTAGCTCCCAGAAGATGATCTTAGGATCGAAACATGTTGGAGCGATTTTAAATGCTTTAATGTGAAATTTTATACAAGTGCATTTGTTGGTTTGATAATTAAAGTGATTCTACGAAATGCACGGTGCAGCAATAAAGATAGTTAATGCACAATAGGCAAAACTTAACAACTACAAGAATAACAAGCTAAAGTTACTAAAAGCAAACGCAGCAATATGGTTTAACAAAATGTGCAAAGTTAAAGAGCTAAAACCGAAATACCATCAACATCAAGATTAACCGCAAGACAAGAAGACTACAATTAATGCCATCAGGTTCAGAATCAACCAAGAAATCAAATTCTTGTATCGCAAGAAACAACACCTCTAGCAACGGCTGTACTACCTACATCTGGAAGGTGCACATCAATGTAACGGCATGTGGCAGCATATACACAAATATATAGACGAACAAATAAGTAGGCTCATGGATAATTTATACCAAGAATAAATTGTGAGTGTTTTTAAAATGACTTTAGCAGGGAGCAACGTAGCTCCCTGAGGATGATCTTAGGATCGAAACATGTTGGAGCGATTTTAAATGTTTTAATGTGAAATTTTATGTAAGTGCATTTGTTGGTTTGATAATTAAAGTGATTCTACGAAATGCACGGTGCAACAATAAAGACAACAGTAAAGATTTTGTGCATTAAGTTGGTTAATTACTAAGATTGTGTCAGACTGTTGCAGCACGGTGAAAGGAACCATAATAAAGTAAACAAGAGAACAGAACCTCTTTTCTGAGTTTACAACGATGGTGAACTAGGCTTGAACAGAGCACTGTGTACACTGTTGAGTGTCTTCTCGTTTTGATTCTTGAAACGTCCTTCAATAATTTCATTTACTTCACCGAGCTAAAGAAAGACCTGTGTATATTTGCAAAATGTGGAAGCTGTTCGTAAGTATGACGTATGAATCTTCCACGCTGACGGCGCGTTAACTGCAAGCCAGGTACGTACCGTACATGTACACAGTAACACTGCACTTGAACACACGTCTAAAATTGTCGGCGTAGTTACGACAAAACATAGGTTGGCTCAAGACAATATTTGGATTAGAAACATCCAATAAGGCGTCAAGCAGGCACAGTTCTGCCTGTTCAAGTGACGACACAGTTTCAAACTGGCCCCATCTTTGTTGCTTTTATCACAAAAACAGGAGAAAATTCTTGTAATAAAAACAACTAGATGCACTAATTTCTCACATTTATTTTTGGAACAAAACTTCGGACAGTTCGGACAGTTCCGTCCTGATCCTGCTCGCAGGCTGTAACTGCAACACGTATGACATAAACTATTGCTGTGTGTACAGTGAAAAACTCCTGATGATGGACACAGAGGAACTGTCCGAAACATGTAGTTTTATTCCAAAAATAAATTTGAGAAATTAGTGCATCTAGTTGGTTTTATTATAAGAATTTATCACGATGCACGGTCACCTGAATGTCAAACGGCAGAAAACTAAGGCTCGTGTAGGAAGACGACTGTCGTTACAGCAAACAATGTATTTAATACTAAGAGTACGGCGAATTGTGAGTTTAAATGCATATAGGGTTTACATAAACGTCACGCTCTCCACAAATAACTATGTTAATATGCACCTATATGCAATTTTGAGAAGGGAACAGAGCTACAGCTCACTTTAATAGTATCCTGCAAGAAACCCCTTACATAACCTCCGCCCCTTAAACACTTACACTACTACAAGCAGCGTAGCACACCACCGGTAAAGATGAAGTGGAGGATACAAGCAAATGGTTCGATATGGCCGCCTTACCTTGTCGACACAACCACAGTTAGTGAACAAGCCGATTTATAGACGTTACGTGAACAGTGACCTTACTGACCACAACATGCAGTTGCTTTTTGCACTCTAATTGCATGGGCTTTAGTCTAACCGATTAATTTACATTACTGATCGAACCCATTCAGCATTAACAAGTTAGACTTTTTCAACGCATCAGAGATGTTCGCCTGTACGTAACAAATCCTCCTATAAAACAATGATATACTTCACATAGAATTCCAACAAGTATGGACACAAAATCACACTTTTCCCTCATTATGGAAGAATTCGGACGTTTCGGAAGTTAACATCACCAGTCTCCATGGATGACGAAAAAAGATGGTCTCTGAAATGTCGAATTTACTACGTCATACCCACGCAGCTAATCGCCAGCGAATAATTCAACAGAAACATTTGTTTTGAGGCGTCCTGTCCCCTAGGATTAGATAGGTTAACGCCTGTACATTGCTTTTCCAGGGCAACAATGGTTACGCGAACGCGCCTCAACGTTACATTTATATGCGCATTGCCTGTCTTGTTAGTCTTGCTCTTCTGCTATTTATTCCATGACGCTCTCAGTGTCACGCCTGAAAAGTGACGCTGTGGAAACGATACAGAAGGAACGCTCATGGCCTGATGGAGGTACTATTTCGGCGTGTGCCTGGACAGACTGAGAACCACGGAAACACTGCGACAGCCGGCGTATCGGCCCAGATTCCAAAACGGAAACCTCCCTCTCCCCCCCAAACAAAGCGTCACACCTAAGCTATCGTGATCGGTGCTTCCATTATTGCTTTGTCTGTCAACCCCTGCCCATCGCATTTTACAGTTTGGCTCAACTGTGTTTTAAGTACACATCTCTCCACCCAGGGTTGCACAAATCCCGCGCGCCACGTCGCCGTGGCTATCATATTTTGTGCAGTGGCCCTGACCGTTTATGAATCCTTTCTTTCGAACTTCCTTTATGTCACCATCCCGATTCTTGGAATTTTAAGGTGCCCCTTGGTTTTTGGAACGCTTGTGCACACCCGAATGCATCAATAATTGAAAAATGTGCGTCATTCAATTACCACCGAAACTATACAACAGCAGCAACTGACAGCGTGGTCAAATAAAAAAATTTAATCCCGTCCCTTTGGTGACGTGCTGGTCACAACCAACAAACTGCAATTGTATCTGTTGTCTTGTCTGTTGTCCCTGACCCGCCCTCAAGCAAGAATGTAATTTGAATGTTTGAGGAAAGGGTGTTTAGGAAGAGGGGGAAAAAAAAGAGAGTGGGCCGGAGAAATCACATTTAGATGAGCTTCATAATTTATACGGCCCACCAAATGCAATTAGAATAATCAATTCAAGGACAGTGAGACGCTCGAAGCACGTATCACACACGAACGTGACAACAGAGGCGTGAGAATCTGTAGTCGTAAAATCTGAAGGCAACGGACTACTTGGGATACGTGTATCTAGGCACAAATGGGAACATAATATCAAAATGTGCCTCAAAATACAGGGTTGACAAGTGTGGACTACAGTCACGTAGCTCGGGACAGTGGCAAGCTGTTGTGAATGCGGTAGTCAGCCTTCGGTTCAAATGAATGAGGAACACTAATGGTCTCGCGGAATGGTTATGGACTTCTCAAGGAATCCACTCATAAACTTGGGATCTTTGTGAAGTGTGTTGAAATACGTACGCAGTTCACTGATCTTCTTAATCTGGAGCAATATACACATACGAAAACAAATTTAATGAATACAATACCAAATGTTATCAAAATACGTTCATCACGAACTGATATTTACAGACATTCCTCCAACTGAGAGTCTTAAAATATCTAATTACTGTACAAGGATTTCCGACGCTTAAGAAAACATTCATTTAAGCGCCGAGCTCTCTCCACCCTTCCCCCTCCGCGTCGCCGTTTTGTTTCCTGAAGTGGGCCCAGAACAAGAAAGAAGAATCTGCTAACTAAAATAGAACAGCTAAGTTATCTGGTTACGGGACGAGGGACTTTTCTCGTCCCCAAAACGCCCAGTCCGGCTCTGGGGCTCACCCAATGTCTTATTCAATGGGCACCGAGTTTCTTCCCAAGGTGCAGCGCCCGGGCCTTCAGTTGACCACTCACCGTACACATCAGTGCAGAGCTTAATATGAGTGCAGCTGTAACTTGGCCCCCCAAAGGTGCCTTCATAGCGCGGAATCTGTACCATGTTCAAAAAGAACAGTTGACCAGTCAGAAAATGAATCAATCCCCTACTCCTTTTCCAATTAAAATGCACCATCTTAATTTAAGTACATACGTTATCAGAGACATTTTAGTTAGTACCAATATTACATAAAGTAAGCTTAATTTTTCCCATGGCGCAACATCATCTAGTGGGCCAGTGACTCCTAACTATCGAAGCTTCACGATCACATTCAGGCACAACTACAGTCGGTAGGACTCCTCTGGACGAGTGACTAGCTCGTCGCAGAGACCACTACCTGACAGCACACAACACTCACAGGAGAGAGACATTCACGCACCCGGCAGGATTCGAACCCACAATCCCAGCAAGCGACCAGCCGCAGACCCACGCCTTAGACCGCACGGCCACCGGGATCGGCAAACAAGCTTAATACTTCAAGTAAATTCACAGCGTAATGTCACACCTAAACCTGTATGCTACATGTTACTGCATCGTGACTTTAAGTTCAGACCATTGCCACCATTCCATTAAACCCATCAAAGCAATCCTCATATTCAGCATTTAATTTACAACAAAACCTTCAATTTACAGTTTCTGTATATCGCTGCGTCATCCAGACAGACAGCTAACGCGTAAATATGAGTACGCCTGGCCATACAGATGTGCATGATGCAGCAAATACTACTTGCCACGCCTGGAATTCGTACGACGAATGCACGGAACTACGAAGTGAGAACCATGCATTAATTTCATTACACATGGCAGTCCTGTACATATTGTGAGAGAGAATGGCAAAGGTTGGTCGGGTTTCCCTTCTGAAGTGCGCTGAATCGCCTGTAATGAGTTCTGTACGTGAAATACTGACATTCGAATGCCCCGTGTCAACAGCTCGCCATTCATGGGCAAGCTCTCTGCTCTCAGGGTGGCTAAATCTGTGGCATTGCGCTGTTCGGAGACTGTAAAGGTCTTTCACAAAATAAAACCATTGTCCCCAAATAATATGAGTTAAACACCTGCAGGCATACGAGAAAAAGTGGAATCTTATTTGAATACGTGTAGACCACCATGGTCTCATAACTTCACTTAATGAGAATTTTGCCTTTTAACCATTACGACTTCTGACGTCTGACTTCCCTGGAACGGTCTACTTCCTAAGGTACAGTTGCAACAGCACACAAAATACTGTTTTAACATTCGATATCTCGAAACTCTTATATCAGAATGCGGCTCAAAACATGTATGTCGAGCAGACCTAGGCCCTCAAAGAAATGTGCTTCACCTTACTGCACATTATTCGACGAAGTGGATGCGTCCATTCATGTGACTCAGGGCCAAAAAGAACAGAACGTTGTTTCTGAGCGTGGCACGAGTTTCTAATCTAATCTTAATGCTGGAAACACAATAGTCAGAGCAATAAAACCACAGGCGACCCACAAGCGAGTGCAGATGCAGCGAAACGAGAGAAGTCTGGGATCTATTTTAGGCCGAGCGACATTAGAGGTGTGCAAGGATATATATCACTTGATCTTTAAAAGGCAACAGAGTAAAATGCCATCGGCCCGTCTCTCCCTCTCCTGGTTTCGACCCACAACAGACGGGCTACGTCCCTGTTACATATTCATGACTGGCGTGCCACCTATCCTTGCTTCATCTGTCCCTTGACTCTCAAACAGAAGCAGTAGTCGGGTTTACGACACAGATTTCGCAGTATCCTGTTCATGGCGAACCGTTCATCACAGAGGCAGAAGTGATCAATAATTTTAGTCGGTGCTGCGTGGCCACAGGACATCCTCAAAAATGTCTGCACATAAACACCATCAAAGAGGTATAAACCGTTCGCAGTGACGACATAAACGTGATGCAAATGCCAAAAGAACGTCAAAAAAGTGTCAGGATAGTAATAAATATGAGATTCGGATACGACGTCGTAAAGTCTGACTGGACAAGAACTGAACCACAGACGCAAGTGGTTACTACATGTACCGCCAGATTTAACGGTATCAATTGCACTTATGTACTCAGTACGATTTTTAAAACACACAGCAGTTATTTTCTTGAACACCAACAGGATGGTATTTTAAATGGAAGCACAGCGCTGTCTGCCGGATACTAACCGTATCTTCACGTACAATGTAGACACATTTTGAAGTGGTTAAGGAGCATCCGAAACAGACATCTCTCGACAATCTCCCTCTACACGCCATAACATATAAGGAAGGAATGGGAGTAGCCTATAGCTCCACTCATTCTTATACTCGGCACTAGATGAAGATGAGTGATCAGCCTCAAGCCCCGGTCGCTTTGCCCCCAGAGAAAACCCCCGTTGCCGCCTGAATAGGAGGCTAGGTGGGCCCGAGGGCCAGTCTAGACGTTTGGTGAAAGAGAAAAATCTATGTCCCTGCAGAGATTCGAATCCCGGATCGCCCAGTTGGTAGCCTGGGGATTAAAGTAGAGCATTCGGTAAACATAAGAAGGGCCCAACATTTCATTTTCACTGAAAACATGGTTTTATTTTTTAATTTAATTACTTCGGCGATAGCTGTACTTTGAACTACGAAAATAAAACATCCACTGAGGCACATGGTAACACTGGCGCCGCGACTGGCCTCTCGCAACCACCACCACCAGCCGCTGCAAGTGTTTTTATAATGCCCTGCTTACAGCTGGTGCAAATCGTTTTATTTATTTATTTATTTATTCGTTCCTGCATTCATTTATTTATTTTTCGTTTATTTACAGGATTGTTACAGGATGCACCAACAGGTTTAACATTCAAGAATTGCACGTTCTGTCCACACAGTGGACATATGTGTTTTGTATTTATCTGAGAACAAACAGCGACTTGTGCTACTTACAGCATAAACTGATTGGTTTTTATAACCGAGATAAAAAGCGCGGTACGAGCTGGGTCTTTAAATAAAGCAGTCTGCTCTTCGTGTTTAAAAGGAAAACGATACTGGGCAAAGCACACGCCTATAATTACACGGTGTCGAATTACAAAATCAGTTAATAACGAACTACTGTGGTGTGAAAAAGCGTGGACTGGCCTTATTTATTTATCCGGCAAAAAACTAATCGGGCCATGAATCATCTCAGATACGAAGCAAGGATTTCCGAGACACGAAGCAGAAGTGCCAAACTACCCGGCAGTGACTTTCTGGTGTCCACATCATTATGACTAAAATCACGGTGTGCGTTTTGTAACCTCTTCCTTCCTGGGATGTTAACAGTCGCTCAGGTACTCAAGAACTCACCACCTGTTATGGAACTAAAAGGACTATTATTACGAGCGTGTTGACAAATCCACTCCTAATCCAGGTAAGTCCACTCCATACTCACTTTACTTTCTCAAGATCCATTTTAATAACAACATTCCACCTTCTAATAAAATCATTCTACCAAGTGGCCTCTTCTCTTTCAAACTTTCCGATAGGTTGGAATTTGCCAGTATTTCTCATTTCGTCACTGTACAGGCACTACAGCGTTCTTCTTGATTTAATCAGCTTAAATTTTCGTGAAGAATAACATTATCGATTTTCCCTTTATGCTGTTTTCTCCAGTTCCTGATAATTTGTCTATTTCGGTAAGAATATTATCTTCGGCGACCCAATCTCGCCCTGCGACACTACTGATAACTCGGAATGGGTGCCAATGCGCGCATAACAGGTAAAAAAGATAAATCGGTCCCATTAGAGGCCCGAGGTGCCCAGAGGGTTCCAGAAAGTTAAGGTTCCCAGATTACGTGACAATGGCACAGGATGGTGGTAAGGTTCTCAGCCTTACGCATCGGACTATGGAAAAGCACACAAAAAAAATCAGCAATGATGGTCGCTGCTCGGGCAGAGACTCAAACCAGGCAACTCTCAAATACAAGTCAGCTTGAGTTAATTTGCTCGACACCTATTCTCACACCCTCTGAATCTATGTTTGTCCCCTAATGACGAAAACAAAATTCCACTCCAGTACAAAACCACATATACAAGTAGACTGTGTATGTTCCAGTTTCAACATTGTTAAGCTGCAGATGAAGACACAAACAGTTCTAACCTGAAGCAATCATTCCCCGAAACTGAAATCTGCCCTTCACGGACACCGTTCATGCTCGGCAACAGTGAACTAGTACGAAAGCTTCAAAGAAGAAGGAAAAAAAAAAAACCCTTTTAAGCTGGTGTAGTGATCATAAGAAGCAGATCACAATGAAGTGCACCATAAACACTATTAGTGTGTGATAAAAACAGGGCACAGTGTCAGTGCAGTAATCAACGCCAACAAATGAAAAGACAATGCGTAAGCAAACAAAACTAAACAGGTAGAACCGCTGGGCGACAGCTGACGTTTAAATTCGTTTAGCAATTTAAGTCACAGCAAAATAGCTGGTTAGTCTGGGTGTTACTGTAATTAAGCGCCGATGTGTCGCTTAATAATAAAAAAAATTGACACCGGTCGTTCTTTCAATCATGGTACTGCTACTGTAAGGGGTAGGAACGGGGCAGCAACCTGCAGCGAAAATAACTACGTCGTGGGCAGCACAAAAATCAGTCACGAAGTTTTCTGGAACCAAATGAAGACTCATTAGTGAAAACAGTCTGACGAACCGTCTACGAGCTGCGAATGAAGGGAGAAGGTCGTGTGCTTGCTGCCTGGTTGTCACTGTCAATACCTGTGTAACAGTAGTGTCCCAGCTTTGTTTCTCGATGCCACAAATCTGTTACAGGAATAGACACTTCCTGTTGTCTTTATCAACAAGAACATTAATAATAAATGTCAGTCTTCGTTAGATGGAAGGTCTCACCACCGGGTGTTACCTGACATGCAAAGTTCTGAATGAGACGCTTATACACGGGCTAGTTAATACATGGTTAAACCCAAATTCACATTCCCCACCAGGACAGACCTTACTGACGAGTCCTAAAGACTTCATCCCAAAACCCAACCTGTCAGCTCTACTGTGTCGTGAAGTTAAGTCTAAATCAGCCACTTCCACTCAGATTATTCATACCCTCTTCACAGTTCCTATTCAAACACAACACTGCGCTACACTGCAGTCCCAATAACGACCTTCAGAACAACTTATGCGTGGCAAGGATCAGCCTTTAAACTGTCATGACGACTTTGATTAAAAGACCAGGCTTACGTACCGAAGATGAAAACGAAATGGCAGTACACTGACGTTTAGAAGACAACGGTGCGGCTCGGGTAAACAGTGGGGTACAGAACGTCACGATAGACGAGACACCGGTTGAACTTGTGCAGTGAACCGGCGGGATTACGGATGAAGAAGAATTGAAATAAGATTGACTTGAACAAATCAGCGAGTTTTCCTCCCACCTCCTTCCCCCTGCCCTTAATAGGCAGGCAGCTGCATAAACACACACACACACATACATAGACACACACATACACATACATACACACACACATACACATACACACACACACACACACACACACACACACACAGTTCCTCTTTAAGACCAGGCAAGATCCATTCACAACCGAATCAAATGTTATAATGGAAGTTGTGCGTTACTATACTTGCACTTTGCTATATGCTGAAGTGTGGAAGAAAAACAGCGATTCCCGGGCTTAAATCTCGGAACGGCCGCCCCAAGATGGAACATAAAGAAGGTGATATGGTTTACAGATATACATCAGATGGGGAGGGACGACAGTGACCCCAATAGGATGCACATTGCTACGTTCAAAATAACGACAGAGAATACGTTAATAGTTACTTCGAACCCACGATTTGATAGGCAGCATGAAGTTTCGGGTAACTTGGCTCCAGGCTGTCGCCTGCTATTAGAATCCTGTTTACCTGCTTCAGTACTGACACGAAACGGTGCTGAAACACTGTTGACAGCACAGAATGTGTGGTAACTTGACCTTAACAAGAGCGACAGTGAAAAAAGGCGATTCGTGCGGAAAGGCGTCATGAGGTGTCAAATCTCTGGGCCAACCACAATATCTGCTTAAATGCAAAATTTGAAAGTGAATCGTGGAAAGCTAATTTCACTTGTTGTGGCTGCCTTCTTGAAAGACACTCGGCCTTCGAAAGCGAAGAAGCGCCGATACCAGAATCAGTCTCCGAATTCTGATTTCCTACATAATTAAGTTGAAAGTGTATCAATCAGGCACTAGAAAAATTCAGCACACTTACCGATATGGAAACAGGCTTGACAGAGACATTTCGAATATTACAAGCACGGCAAAAAACACTGAGTAACTTTTAACAAAATACAACACAAAACCCCAAGTAACTGATAATTTAACTGTATACTTGACACCAAACCCTATCGTGCCTCTAGTCAGAGCATACCACCACATATAGAAATTACATTACGCAGTAAGGCCCGTATGTAGAGATCTCTGCACCACGTGCGCGCACAATGTATACAGTATGACCTTAAGTTCTCTTGAAGACAACCAGAAGATGGCCAGTAAAGGCCGAAACATGTAGTTGTCTAGTATAGCCATTAAATACATCTTAATTGACATAGTTGTATTTGACTACATACCCTTTTCAATTTTCACACACACACACACACACACACACACACACACAAAGGGGATGACACACTTCCAAGACTTCCCAAGTATACTGCACACGCTTAATTATTCAACGCAACAGTGACAACAGACAAATCTGACGTCCAACAAAAACTGTATAAACACACCCACTTAGTTCGCAATGTTTCTTATTTCTCAACGGCCTGTAAGAAGTTCACAACGATAACGGAGACTGGAGAAAAATGCTACCTTTGGCTTAAACACCTGCCCACGACGTTCCGTGGGCGCACACACGCCATTCTCCTTCGGGTATCAGACACGGCAATAAGAAGTTCGAACCCCGCCGGTTTTCGACAGCGGTGGTTACAGAGAACAAGTAGAGAAGAAGAGGCAGAAAAACGAAACACAGAAGGAGCAAAATAAATATGGCAAATGGGCCAAAAAGAGACAAAAGAAACGATGAGAGAGATAATGGAAGAGAATATGTTGAAAAGAAGAACAAAAGAGATAAAAGGGGGAAAAAAAAACATACGACAGGAAGAATAAATTTAAAACAATAAAAGACGCACAAAGGAATAACGAAAATTAAGGGGGAAAAACAAGAAAAAAATGAATACAATCAATAATCATGCATCCGTAATACGCTTCTAGTTAATACACGAAACTATATGCAAGCCAACAAATTATTCGTTCACAGTCAAACTTAACAGGCTTCGTCAAAACTGACAGGCAATTTTAACCTTTCACCTGAGATATAAAATTTAGTAAACTGAAGAAACGAAAATTAGGTCACTCATCATTAAATTAAGAGCTTGAAAACAAAAGAATCCGACATCACAGATCTTTCCCGTCACTCAACGGCGTGGTAAAAGGCTTGGAGATTTGATACCCCTATATCTTGCTGTAAGCGTTAAAACCTCAAATTACTTAATTAGGAGCGTTCGTATGGAGGCGAAAAACACCTATTATTTTCGCCATGTCCGTCCGTCTGTCTCTCTGTTCACGCGTATCAGCGTATCGCCCACTAGAAGGATTCTCATGAAATTTAACATTGGAAATGTTTACGAAAATCTGTCGAGAAACGACATATTTAGCTCGACAATACATATAAAGTAAGGCTGTGCTTCCATGGCAAGGCTTTATCATATTTACTACGTCGTTCACAGCGACGTATGTACGTCAGCAACAGAACGGGAACACACTGTTGCGATGCCATGTCAACTGTGGTTAAAAGAGCGCGTCACAAGGTTACGTTCTATGTACCCTGCCTACCCCGTTCATGATAATGTCCAATGGATCTTTCACACAGTACATTGTGTATGACCTACAAACCATCTAACGTAAAGAGAAAGGGTATATATTGCAGAAGATTTAAAAATTCTGCTTTAGAGACTAAGGAAAATACTCCCATGGATTTAAGAATTTTCTCTAGTCTCTTACTGTGGTAAAGAAACGAAATGAAGCCATTTGCCGCCAGTAACGCGCACATAGAATTGCAGCCGGAAACCAGAGGAGTAGGTCACTTGGGAGACCAATGGATCTTGCAACAAGGATATGCTGGTGTGGACCAAACGTGTGGCTCAAGAGAGGGACCGGACGTTTCAGTCTTCCAAACACGGCAGCTAACCTACGGGATCCATACAAGGAGGCAAATTTCTTAATCGGCTGAGTCAACTATCAGCTTCTCGGGGAAGACTCTGCTATAAAAAGTTCTCCATAGCTACATACGTTCCGAACGGACTCACGCGGAGAGGGCAGGCAGACAGGTTGCGGCTGAGGAATGCGCCTACCTGCCACTCAGACACATGCTACCGCTGCCAGCTGGCGGGTGGTGCACATACACTTAATAATGTAATACATCACAGCGTGTGTGTCGGTGGATATTGTACAGCATCCGCACAAACAAAATGCATCACAGAAATACACATTCTAACAGCCGAAGTCCGCAGAACAGGTTCAGTCAAACGTAACGTTGTCCCCGTGAATGCCATGAAACTACATGGAAAAATGGAGGTACAGCTCCAGACATTCTTCAACTCGGCACCAGATACAGGTGAGAGGTCAAGTTCATGACTCGGCCGCCATATCCCGTACAGAGTAACTGGAGACTGGTTGGGTCCCACACCGGTCTGGGCGCGAGGGTTAAGACATACATCTGTTGCCCCTGCCGGTAATCGAACTCCACCCTTAACCCAGTCACTACACTGACTGCGCTACCCCGACTCCTAGTTCAGAAGAGGAGTAAGACGAATTTCGGCCGCGGGCTGAAAACTGCCCGGTAGAATTTCAGTCAGGAATCCGACGATTTTGTGATATAAGCTAAGTAATGCGGCTTTTTGAATTTCAACATTTCAAATGCAGCAAGCCTATGGAAATAATAATAATAATAATAATAATAATAACAATTTATTCAAATTCTCGACAACAGCGAAAAGAAAATGTACACGCCAGGGTTGCAAATGAGTATACATTATAGAAAAATAAACACCATACAGAACAAATACAGCACGAACTACCGACAACCTAATGTCCACGTGTATGAAATACAGTAAGAACTGTCTTTAACTCAACAGTGTCCATATGTACGAAATACAGTCAGAACAATCGGTAACACAACAATGCCCATGTGTACGAAGGGAGAGAGACCTAAAGAATATGAACAAAGAAACACAATAATCAAGAGCCTAAATAGCAGCCAACAAACTGATAATAAAATAACTGATTCATTATAAAAATTATTATTATTATTTATATTTATATAAGCACACTATAGTTTCGGATATCCTAGTTCAAATACCAGTATCTGGGGGCCGCTCCAGATTCTATTGAGTACAGTACATGTCTTGTGCGCTCTGAGGACGTTATGAAAGCCTACTGGTTACGTGATGCACCAACAAATTTAACTTTCAACAATTGTACGTTCTGCCCACATCGTATTTATGTGTTTTGTATTTATCTGAGAACAAACTGCGACTTGTGCCACTTACAGCATAAACTGATTGGTTTTTATAACCGCGATGCAAAGTGTTTACAGCGCGGTACGGATTGGGCCTTTAACTAAAGCGATCTGATATTCGTCTTTAAAGGGTTAAAAAGAAACTCAAAAGTGTGTTTCAATAATTTGTTAAAGCTACAAATTTCACGTCGGAAATGTATATAAGCATAGATAATGCATGGGCCATGGCTCGACTCCCGGCATAAATCACGGACAAACTTCAGGCTTTGGCCGCTTTACTGCCAGAGATAATCACTGTACTCATTACTTAGGATAAAATGTAAGGATGATGTGACAAAGAGAAACATCCAAACATCTTTCGAAACTCAAACTCCCGTCGTCCAGCCCGAGTACCTTTAGGCCTACATAACTTCGAAGTCTACTGTAACAAGAAACCGTTCCTTTTGGGAAAGCTTATACCTGCACCTGTTGGGCAAACAGAGCAAATTTCATGATGAATGTAGTGAGATGGGATTATGGGTTGTGACAAGCAGTCCTAGAACAATCCTCAGACACTGCATTAAATATCCCAAACATCCCTGCTGCGTCCGTCCATCATTACGGGCCCTCCCTTCCCTTGAGAATACCGCTAACAAGAATCCGGACTCCGTTATTGTTTAGCTTGCGGCCTCACAGATGACATGTGAACAAAATGAACAAAAACAGAAAAGATAAGAAAGGATTATCCAATTTCGAGGATACTTATTCCCATATATATATTCGTGGGCCGGGTAGCTCAGTCGGTATAACGACTGAGCTACGGGCTTGACGGTCCGGGATCGAATCCCGGTGGGGACGAGATTTTCCGCCCGTCCAGACCGGCCCTGGGACCCACCCAACCTCCTGTAAAATGGGTACCGAGTCTTTAACGGCGGTAAAGTGCGGCCGGGGCGTGCTACTGGCCACTCACCCCCTTCTAGTGCCGCTGTCATGGAAGAGTAGAGCTGTACCTCTACCCACCCTCTGGGCCACACCGGGCCTGTAACGGGATCACTTTACCTTTATATATATATATATATATATATATATATTTATTTTTTTTTTTTAAATATCCTTCCTACGTTTGTATGACAATTACTTTAACCCAGCACCACGAAACACAATATTATAAACATAGTTTTAGTAACAGGATCATCCCCACAGGTCCACATTACACATCGCACAAGCAGTTGACAGTTATCAGGCTGTAACATCATTATACACTGTATGCTACGGGTTATTAAAATTAAGTTTTTATCGTTGCACCGTGCCTTTTGAAATCTACGCAGTTCACTCACCAACAAATGCACTATTTATTAACTTGGTTAAAAGTTTTAAATTTACATTAAAATACACAATAATAGGGGACCGCGGTAGCACAGTGGTTAAGGTGCTGTGCTACAATTCGGAAGGTCGCTGGTTCGATCCCAGCTGGTGTCAGTGGATATTTCATTGACATAAAATCCTTCTGATCGCACTGTGGCCCTGGGGTAGACTCATCCTCTAATAGAAGTGAGTACCAGGAGTATTTCCTGGGTGTAAAGGCGGCCGGTGCGTAAGGCTGACAACCTAACCACAATCCTGTGCCGTTGTCACGAAATCCGGGAACCTTAATTTCCATGAACCATCTGGGTCTGTCCAGGCCTGTAATGGGACTGCTTTACCTTTTTTATATACACAATAATACCGCTCCTACATGTTTCGGTCCTTAATAACCATCATCAGGGAGCTTTACCTGTACCTAACTAAAGTTATATTTATGTTAAAACACTCGGTAAAATTACGTCGGCACATGCCGCTCTACGACATGCTGCCACATCACATAAATAGTGCATTTCTTGGTGAGTGAACTGCGCAGATTAAAATTAAGTTCAAACTTCAAAACTTTTACACTGTGTTAGAGTAACGGGCTACATGTTTGGCATTCGTAAACACTTGCAATATGCCAGACGACATACATACACACACACACACACCTATACACACACACACACCTATACACACATACACACACACACACACCCACCCACACACACACACACACACACCCACCCACACACACACACACACACAC
>Ga0123355_10006130_pt1 | contig 17741 bp, 6 predicted proteins | sample TergutEmb28metaG_3_FD_89872 | JGI IMG/M metagenome (GOLD analysis project Ga0123355, IMG submission 89872) | Embiratermes neotenicus P1 segment gut microbial communities from Petit-Saut dam, French Guiana - Emb289 P1 | ecosystem: Host-associated > Arthropoda: Insects > Digestive system > Gut ...
AGTGCTGTGTAGTTTATGTAGCTCTTGCACACAGTCTAAATGTAGTGCTGTATACTTTCTGCAGCTCTTGCACACAGTCTAATTGTAGTGCTGTATATTTTCTGCAGCTCTTCCACAGTCTAATTGTAGTGCTGTGTAGTTTCTGCAGCTCTTGCACACAGTCTACATGTAGTGCTGTGTAGTTTATGTAGCTCTTGCACACAGTCTAAATGTAGTGCTGTGTACTTTCTGCAGCTCTTGCTCACAGTCTAATTGTAGTGCTGTATATTTTCTGCAGCTCTTGCACAGTCTAAATGTAGTGCTGTGTAGTTTCTGCAGCTCTTGCACAGAGTCTACATGTAGTGCTGTGTAGTTTCTGCAGCTCTTGCACAGAGTCTACATGTAGTGCTGTGTAGTTTATGTAGCTCTTGCACACAGTCTGAATGTAGTGCTGCGTACTTTCTGCAGCTCTTGCACACAGTCTAATTGTAGTGCTGTATATTTTCTGCAGCTCTTGCACACAGTCTAATTGTAGTGCTGTGTAGTTTATGTAGCTCTTGCACACAGTCTAAATGTAGTGCTGCGTACTTTCTGCAGCTCTTGCACACAGTCTAAATGGATAGCAAAGGGAATCAATGAGAATATCCCTATTGTTCTACAAATGTTAAAACACAACATCCACATAACTTTGTGCTTTTCATGCAAATGACAAGTCAGGAACAAAAATATACACTACTTCTATTTAATTTATATAGACTTTCTCACTGCCCTGAAAAATTAAATCCCATGCATGAGTTCAGTTTTGGAATTACTGATGAAATGCAAGCTTCTGCAACAATATTAGACTTTTCTTCATTCCTTTCACATTTGTTATAACCAATCATTTACAAATACAAATGTAACTTAACTCTACGGAGCAGCCCTCTGTTAGAAGATAATAAGTTCCTGGAGTGATCTACAAATTTCCTGCCTTTCACATTACAGCAGGTTCATGACCAACATCACAACAGCCTTTCACTTGTCTGAGTCACATCAATCCAATCATACCCTCCAATCTTTCTTATTTAAAATCCATTTTAATATTATCCTCTCATCCACATATAGGCCTGTCAACCAGTCTCCTTCCTTCAGGTTTTCCCACCAGAAACCTGTATGTATTTTCTGTCCCATACATGTCACATGCCCCCCCCCCAGCCAATCCTACTCAATTCTCTATTACCTTAATATTTGTTGAGGACTACAATTTACAAATCTTTTCATCTCTTTCTCCAGCCTCCTGTTACTTTCTCCCTCTTTGGTCCAAACATCTTCCTCACCACTCTCAACCCATGTTCTTCTCTTAATTTGAGAGAACAAATTCCACACCCAATAAAAAGGACACACAAAATTACAGTTCTGCAAAGCCACAAAAGATGACAAGTGAGAAATAATAACATAATATTATCAAAACTGTTACTGAATGCTTTTTAAGGGTAAATAGTTCCTGTACTCATTGCTTGAGAGCAGGTAAATTGTTGACAACGTAACTTTGTCCTCATATTCACACACACCCATAGAACATATGTCAATATTGATGTTGCATATCATTTAAATTTATATTATTCATCTAATGTGCTGCCATCAATAAAGCATGCCAGGATGCTGTACCACTGCATAGCTTTTATTTCAATGCACTCATGCACCAGCAAAAGCAAGAATGATTCTCTCTCCTTTCTGTTCTCTCAGCTCCCCTCCCACCAACACTCTACATGTGTAAGCAGATCTTGGCCACATCATTGGATGTCCTGAACAACTTCTTGGCTGTCAAGCCCCTCTAAACAAACGACTTCTTACCAAATCCCTTCCAATTCATCATTCACAAATCATACAACCGTTTGATGCTATTTAGTACAAGCTAGAAACAGCACCACAATTGTCCTGCCATTTCTTGCTCTTTAGTATGAGCTAGTAACAACACCACAATTGTCCTGCAATTCCCTGCTATTCACTCTAAACCAGCACCACCACCACAATCATCCTACCTTTTGATGCCATTTAGTCTAAGCCTGTATGATCAACACAAAATAACATACTTGCTTGATCACACCTCTAAAATGTATAAATTTCATTACCGAAACACAGTTTTACACTATAGGGCTTTGACAAAGGTGTATGACTCACTGACACGTGTCAGTAACACATTTATCTGAGATATCATTATTCCAGTACCTACCAGAATCACCACATATCATGGTGTAATTACTTATGTTTTCATTTTGCAGTTTTTCACTACCAGTTAATGAAGATGGACACAACAGCAGACACTGAAGGCATGCAGCAGTGAACACCAGAGTTCATAAACTGGAAGAGTCAAAATCCAAAGCACAAAATTAACAAACACTGTGCTACAATTCTACCATTATGAAGCATTACGCAACTACCAAAAACCCTCAATCAACCACACACAATTTGCAGGAACAGCTACTGGAAGCACTAGTAGCACGGGATCTCAAAATGTTCTGTGCACTTCTGAGAAACCCAGAAGTCAATCCTCTTCACAGGTATGGACCACCACACTGGTTAACATGTCTTGAAATTGCGAGTCAAAATGCTGGCTGTGAAGAGTTTGTTACAGCCCTACTGCAATCAGGTGTAAAGCCAAACATAAATACCATCGTCTGGGAACCTATACATCACGCTGCTGCTGAGGGACATGCCAACACCTTGAAAGTTCTTCTCCATGATACACGAACCAAAGTAAATGCTGTAGATAACTTTGGGAGAACAGCTCTGCACCTTGCTGCCAAACATTTTGGGCAGGGGGAAGATGTAGAAAGGTATGAATATAAAAAATAAGCAAAATATCAATACTCCAAATCCCATACACGTCAGAAAGAAAGAATTCTGCCTGTTCTCAATATTGCAGGGGTTACGGCATTTGAAATAAACAGAAAATGGAAGTCCAGTGCTTCATATTCTTTCCTGAAGCACAAATGTATTACACAACCTGCACAAATGACAACCACCTTATCTCAAGCAACTTTAATACTTACAGTATGAGCAATTATTACAATACATTATCACTTCAATAAAGACTGTACAACCTGCTTGTTCAGTGTGTTTCCATTAAGTTATAAATGTCTGTATCTCCATGAGCATTGAGAACAGGCAAAGTGATTACTCTTTATTCTCAACCTGTAGCATCTTCCCCTGAATGCAAGTGAAGTATAAACTTCTCATCATAAAAAACTTGTTCACTTCAGTTTCACCAATTTGTTACTCTGATATTTTAATTAGTTCACTCATTACGCTCATTATATTTTACATGTATCCTCTGCCAAAAATCAAGCACCTAAAACTTTCTAGGTCCCAAACCAGAAGAGAGGTAACCATATGGCTCTCATCATAATTCCAGTCCTTCACACTGTTCCTCGCAGAAAAAATATGCTCCTTATAGTCTTGGTATTGGCATGTGTTTTCCGGTTTTGCTAATGCTGTGTTTGTAGCAGTACTGACGTAAACCATTCAGTTGTATTCCATGACTAGTGTGATAAAAGTCACATGTGTTCCATTGGTGAGACTAGAAGTGACAGTGTAGGGGACATTTTTCTGTGCTCTGTTGTTGACTGTCATTCTAATTTAAACAGTCTGTGTTTCCAAGTGACTGTGAACCAACAACATTAATTACAAAACATAAATGATTCACAGGCATTTTGTTGCTTGAAGTATATCACTTATTTATACAAAAAGTGAAATAATTTCAGCCCTTAAAAGTGCTGTTTATAAGGTCTGATGTATTTAATATGGCATCCAGAATCCCTGACATTCAACCATGGATTGCATTTGCCTCTGCATGTACTCAATATGGAGTCACATATAATGCTGAGAAAAAACAATTTTATCCAAGTGTCTGACACAAGGGTCCAGCAACTATCACTGTTTCTTGGACTCAGGGAGGGAAAGGGCTCCTGCATTTTTTCATCTCATTCCACATATTATTGATGAGGTGTATATTAGGCACACAATCAGTTCAACACTGGCCAGGAGTGATAGCCATGTGAGAATCATTAATTCAGGATGGTCATGTTGGAACTGGATATAACAATCTACAGACACCAATGCAATCTTCCAGATGAGATTAACATTAAAGACTGTCAAGGTGTTATGGTGGAACACTCCAGCCCCTTCATGGCATATCCAGCCACAACAATGAACTACCAACCACTGTATGTAGTGGTTGACACACACTCAGAGGGCACATCATTTGCTCAGCTGAATGTAGATTGCAGACACTACGGCTCTATCCCACCAACAATCTACATTGCTCTCAGCAATATAGCTTGTGACCATCAGTAAGCAGGTCCTTGATCACAGCATGCTGTGCTCTGCCACCAGTTTCTTTAAGTCTCAAAGTAAAGGTATGTTTCTGCACAGCGAATTTAGCAGGAGCTTTAAGCCTGCTTGCACTGCTGCCAGGAATCCTTTTGAGCTCTCACTACTCAAGCAGCATCCTAAGCTGGGCTAGACATGAACCACAATCCAGTTCCTTGGCACTTTCCAACCTGCCCATTTATATGGCACTTCTGCAGCCACACTCTTGCTGTGGATGTTGGGACAACACACTACACCTACAGAACTTGCACTTCATCTGCCTTTCTCAATGACAGCAAAGTTGTACTTGCATATGTACCTGTTGTGGAGGGCCATAGTGATGACAATGAACAAAGAATAATTTGTATTACATCAGACACAAGGCCACATTTGAACATTCCAACCTGTACTACAAGGTATAAATGAATGCTGCACTTCCAAATGAAAACAAAGAAAAGCAACTACAGACAGACATACCTTCAAGTACACAAAATACCAATCAAGTCTCCATTGCATAAATAGCAACAGCTGTGACTTCCACTTTAAATACGAAATAACAAATACAAATTACATTCATGATGAAATTAAACTAAAACACCAACAATGCTGCTTCCTCTCAGCATTATGTTTGATTCTTATTAAACCCATGCTGAGATGAACATGATCCATGATTGAAAAAAAGGTACCTGTTAATATTAAAGACACCAGACATTTTAAACAGGTCTGTTAAGGACTAACATACTAATTCACCATTTGTGTGAGTGATTACTTCAAGAAACAAAATGACTTTAAATCATGTATGTTTTGTATGTAATGTTGTTGTGCCTACAGCCACAGTCAGACACAGACCTGTTAAATCAGAACGTCAATAAACAAGACACAGATCTGTTAAATCAGAATGTCAATAAACAACTCACAGTAATATCCACTTCACTCGCACTTCTAGCCTCACCAATTCAGCACAAATAACTTTGATAACACAGAGTTACGTAACACAGCTGCACAGCTGACATCAGTACTGCTGCAAACACAATATCAGCAAAACCAGAAAACTCATGCCAATGCCAAGATTCAAAGCAGTATATTTGATCTCCAAGGTACAGTACCATCCTTCCTGTTCTGTCTGCATGGCTGCAAGTGAATATGGCTGCTTCATTTGCAACACAGTCTCCATGAACTACATGCTGTGGAACCTAGCCATACATCTTGCAAAATTAAAGAACATTACATCACATTTAGCTTCCTATTACACAAATATGTTAACATCTTTCATTAACAGATAGTTGGCATTAATAACTGCAGTGAATGAAAGGAAGTAAAAGGTCATGTAACGTCAAATATAGGGAAAGTATGAAATACTGGAAATAAAATGAGAGCAGTATGGTTACATCAGTTCTGGTTTTGGACTTAGAAAATTTTAGGTACTTGATTTTTATCGAAAAAAGTGTACCTGGGTACATGCATAACACGCTTTAATAAATCAGATGTAAAAGTGGAGAGATGTGGAATAAGACGCCTCCTACCCTAACCTTCCTCTTCAGGAGAGAAGCAGAAAAATAAATTATGAAACAATTCAGTCAGGTCAGCAACTCCCTTGTCATGGCTTTTATATTTTTATCTTTATCCTCAACTTTTCTACATCAGACATTCCTATCAGTCATTTCCCCATTCATACATTCATGGAATTCCACTGTCCATTACAACTGTGAGTCAATATTTTAGTTTTCATCACACAAATGGTGTTGTAAATTTACAAGGTTGTCAATGCTGTTCAAAATAATCTTCTGCCATTGATAATTTTACATATAGACTAAATCTGCTATGTATTATTTCACTATTTATAGTTTTTAGCAGTCAAATCAGGTAATGTGCATATCACACAAGATACGCACTGCTCCTACATTAACTGTCAAAATTGAACAAGTGTTTATGATCTCCATCCACCAGCTGGACAAGTGTCGTGAAAATACCACACACATTTCCACTTCATTTTTCAACAACTCACACTGCAGACGCATGATTCATAACATGCTTAAAAAGGTGAGACTGTGTTAACCGTGTGAATATTTCAGTAAAAGGTTCCCTGAATCTTGTTTGAAATATTTAAATACGTTCAGATAGGTGAGAAAGTCAGGGACACAATTTTATTGTGGCAATAAAAGTCTGCAAACTGCTAACTCAATGAAGAAGTCAGTTGCAAAATTTGAGGTTTCCGCAGTGTTCATGTTGAAAATTTGGGTCTTCTGAGTTGTTATGCTGAGTGGCAGAATTATGGATTCCTAATGTTTCAAGGGAACATACCAACCTTGCCTCCAGCAGGCAATCAGTAACCCTGCTAATTCAGCATAAGAACCCAGAAGACCTGAATCTTCAGGAACTGAGTTACAAAAAGTAGTAACACTGTATCATTCAAATTGAAGCACTGATTCACACATCTCTTACATTAAAATAACTACTCAAACCATGATTCGAAATTACAGAAAGAAATAACAATCTTCATCTCAGATATGACAATGTAATCTGTTTCCCAGGTATGAATGCTGCATTTCACTGCTGATCTCATGCCCAGACATAGATGTGAACCACTGCAACAAGCAAGGTTGCACTGCTGTGTATGAAGCTGCACTTTATGGAGGTCGGAAGGCAGTGTTAGCCATGCTGAAACATGGCTCACACATACTAGATCTCGACTCCTCATATGGAGTCGGCCTATCAGCTCGTGACATCATCACTGAATATTACCCTGACCTGAAAAGTATTCTCCCACTGCCAATGATTAAACATCACGAATCAGATGGCCACACACAGCTACTAGCAGCTTTTCAACACCGAGAGCTCAATGCCTTCCACAATGTTCTGTGCCAGGTTAACATATATGGAAATGTTTGTATCAATCCAAACTTCTGGTACAGCAAACCTTATAATTCTACCTGTCTGGAAATGGCATGCAAGGAAATTGGCTGTGAAGAATTTGTACGAGTACTGCTCTTAGCAGGAGCAGATCCCAACACATTTAACATTGTGACACATAAATCACCTCTGCACTTAACTGCTGAAACAGGAAATTATGAAGCAATGAAGATACTGTTGGAAGCCAGACAAGTAAATGTGAACATGACAGATGGCTGTGGAAGAACAGCTCTACACATTGCTATGGAGCAGCACAGGAGAAATGATGAAGACAGTAGACGGCTACTGCAATGTATCTCACTTCTACTAGAACATGAAAGCACTGATTTGAATAAAACTGACAACAATGGCCATTCTGCAATTGATTTAGCAGCAATCCAAAATGACAGTGACACAGTACAGTTGATGCTAAAACATCATGGCCTCGAACTTGATGTGAATAGTTTCCAAGGAACACAGCAGATGAGAAAAAGTGAGATTATCAAAGAAAAGTTGTCAGACATAAAGAGAGTTCTGTACCAGAAAAGCGATGCTGAAAAGGATGAAAACATACTGAAAGACACGCTCTTTCAGCATTTATACAAACGAGAAAGCAAAGAGTTTATACGAATTTTCAAGGAAAATGTGAATAAACATGCCGCCCTTGTAGTACAGGAATTTGATGACACGCACTGCACATGTTTACAATATGCCAGCAACTACGGTTTGCAGGACGTAGTTAAAGTCTTACTGGAATATGACGCTGATCCAAATGCTACCACTGACTATGAAAGAAGACCACCAATTGTTCTTGCATGCATAAGACAGAACCAGGACATCCTACAAAATTTCCTTGACTTGCCAACTGAATCAAACTTTAACATTAATGCTACAGATGCCAAAGGGAACACAGCACTTCATTATGCAGTTCAAAATGAAAATCTTCCTACTGTCATAGCATTATTAAATTATGGAACAGACATTAAAATAAGGAACATTTTTGACTGGCCACCACTACCTGCAGCAGCTGCAGAGAGACTGTTTAATCACTGTCTGCAGACTAGTCATCACTTCCCAGATGACAAAGACTATGAGATAATATTCAATTATGGCCTCTTGCTGGCAAGTCACAGGCAAGAGAATGTGGGGAAGGCCATATCTACAGACACAACACATTCCACTGAAAATCAGGATCAAGAATCCTTGCAAGACAGGCGTAAAATAAAACCAATAACACCTGAAATGAATTTACTATTTTACCTAAGTCAGTCACAGGAACACAGACACTTACTTTCACATCCAATAATCACAAGTTTTTTACACCTAAAATGGATCCGAATTAGGGCAACATACTACACAAATCTTGCACTGTATGTTCTGTTCTTGATACTACTTAATATATACATTTTTATGGATAATGGATTACTAGACCCACATCCCACATTCATGACTGAGCTAATGCATAACATTTCAGGTGGCAAAAACACTTCAGAAGGCGAGCACCAAGAAACTCATTTAGAAAGGTTTTGGACAACATATAAGAACCTAATTTGGTTTCTGCTGCTATTTATACTTTTCTGTCACGCAGTGAGAGAACAATTCAAATTTGTTGTGTCACCTGCAAAGTATCTCTTTACACTGGACAGCATGCTTGACATAGCTTTGGTCTTCACAACTACAACAGTTCTATTAAAATCCTGGGATGAAGATAATTACAGGAAATTATTCAAAGCATCTTCCTTATTCCTGTCATGGGTTGAACTGGCATTAATAATGGGATGCCTTCCCAAATTATCAATCAATATTGAAATGCTGAAATCCGTAGCGAGGCATTACTCTCTCGTTCTGTCATCATACTTCTTTTTTATAATTGCTTTTGCAAGTACTTTCTACATTTTCTGTCATGACAGTGACACACAAGCATTTCAAACTCCATGGGCAGCAGTAAAGAGCACAATCATGTTGCTGACAGGTGGAATTCATGTGCTTTCTGGCAATGGGTACAGTTCTGTAGTACTTTTGTTGTTTGCATTCATAATTATCATGGTTATGCTTAATGTTCTGACGGGCATAGCGGTGTTTGATATAAAACTGATTAGTGAAAATGCAGAAATGCTCCGGGCAGTGTCCAGAATAACACTTCTGTATGAAACTGAGAGTGTCTTAATATACTGGAACACATTCATGGAGAAGATATGCCAGTTTCATTGTGCATCAAAGATGGCTGCATACTTGAACAATGCCCTGCGAAGGGTAATACTATTTCCTAACACCAGTACATCTGATAAAAAGATAAGTGTTCTCCCCAACAAAAGTGCTACAATAATATTTAACAATAAAGAAAATTCTGTCACTTGTAAAATGAATACAAAAACTCTACAAGCAGCCATAAAAACTATTAGCAATCAAGACCACATAAAGAGAAAGTATACAATGAAATCATGACAAGAATTTCAAGAGATTTGCTGCAAGTAGCAACAGTCCTGACAAAATTCAGACTACTGTGGATGAAAATTGTATGAAACAAGAGGAGACTAAGAAACTTTGGTTATGTTAAAGAACAAACATGAACCATAAAATCTTAGAAACAAACATGATGAAAATTACAACACTGTCTATAACGATTAGCTTGTTCACAAGCAACTCTGCAAGCAAAGCTTGACCAGCACATACACAGGTTCAATAGCACTGAACAATCACAGAACAACAGATCTACTGAATCATGTTACTTAAATGCACTCACATGAGGAAATGACAGAAAACCATTCAGAAACATGACTATTGTTATATAAACTTTGTTAAATATATGTTTATTGAAATACATTTCATGGTAAAGATTTTACTGGAAATTACAATGCAAAGAATGCACAACACTTGGGCTACACACTACTTTTAGAACTGTGATTCTGTTCTTCCGCATAATATTGCCATATAGTCCAGCAGAGAAATTTGCTGCCTCAATTTGGAGACAGCAGATTTCTTTGTGATGCTGGTAGCCACCTACCAGATTGCTAAGGGTCATGATCAGAAAACCAGAGTCTGTATTTTCACTCCAATGAAAATTGAAGTTTAACAGAATGTCTTGTATTTTAGAAGTTATACTAGACAAATATGAAAAGAAATTAAATTCCTACAACAACTTTCAGGGCAGAACTCCAGTACAAAACAACATAAACATCAAGTAACTAGTTAGGAAGCCAGGCCATGTAGGCCAGCTATATATAAGTACAAGAGAAGTCATCCACAATGATGTATTAACTGCAATTAACAGATGCATGATGTATAAACCTACACAAATCTGTAACTGTAAAATGTATAAACCTACACAAATCTGTAACTGTAAAAAGTACTTTATGTCACCATTCATTTTGTGTATCAATATATCATGTAATTACTTGGTGTCCTCTGCCAAAGATGTCAGGGAATACTGATGATAGCATTTACACTTCATACAATATCTAAGCCATGGAACAGAAACAATTCAACCCCAGGATTTTAAAATTATGATGCATATGCCATTGGTGCTTATACGATCCTTCTGCCTCTGCCCTTGTCCTGTGGCGATGGTGATTTTTTAAAATAGTTGACTGATCTACTTCTCTATTGGAAAGCCAATGCTGAAACTCCCAATGCATGCAGTACGTGTGTACAACACCACACACAAGTGTGCCATGTGACTGCTGACACACTGCTGCGACACCCAGTACCATGACAGGAAAGATGCTGAACTGTGAACTTGAGCAAATAATTCTGTCATTTACCTCAAAGACCTACCTCGTCCCAGAAGGAATTTCTTCACCAAGTCCAGTAAAGACAAGCTGACATTAGGTCTGGAAAAATTCTTCACAAATGATCAATATAAAAATCATACTCTCTGAATCAGGGGAAGCTGAACAGTGCAAAAGGTTGCTTGACATGGTGTTTATACCACGACTGGAAAAATTCTCATAGCGTTCAAGATGACACACCAATGTAGTTCATAAAGTGGCGTTAGATATGCTACAAATAATCCGGAAGCATCTATTATCATATTGTGCCCACCATTACTTTATATTTCTGATGAATTTTCAATTCCATTACTATGAGGGGGTGCTGATAAGCCCTTAGCCCAACCAGGAAGGAAACAAGCTACAGCGACCAAACTCGGGATTTATTCAACGTAGTACTCCCCACAAAGCTCAATACAGTTCTCAGCCCGTTGCTCTAACTTTTTTTGCAAGCCAAGAAGAAGACGAAGAAGAAGAAGAAAGGAAAAAAAAAACCAGAAGGTTGTCCATCCAACCAGGTCTCTGCGGCAGCAATGACCTCCACGTTGGAAGAAAAATGGCAACCTTTCAATTGTTTTTTCAGTCCAGGGAACAGGTGGTAGTCCAATGGGGCCAGATCCAGAGAATAGGGTGGGTGATCAAGACACTGGAAGCCCAGGCAGGCCAGTTTCTTCTGGGTTGCAAGTGCCCGTTGAGCCAGGGCATTGTCGTGCTACAACACGACCCCCTTGGTGACCTTCCCACAGCATTTTTCCTTCAAAATGTCTTTCAATTTCACCAGAAGAGATGAGTAATACTCAGTGTTGATAGTTTGGCCCTTTGGAAGATCATCAATGACGAGGATGACATCTTGATCCCAAAAAATCGAGGCCAGATCTTTTCCAGTGGATTTTTGCACTTTGGAATTTTTTGGGGCAGGGTGAGCCGCTATGCCATCACTCCATTGATTGTTGCTTTGTCTTCAGGTCATAGTGATATAGCCAGGTTTCGTCCATGGTCACCAATTGCGACAGGAAATCATTTGGATCATGCCGAAAAAATTCCAAAAGTTGCTCATACGACTGGCACCATTGACGATTTTGATCCACGTTCAGGAATTTCGGGACCCACTTCATGGAGAGCTTCCCCACGTCCAAATCTTCATGAATGATGGACCCAACCCATTCATGTGAGATGCCCAGTTGCTCAGCTACTGATTTAGCCGAAATCCAGTGGTCTTCCAAGATTAGCTCGTGAATTTGATCAATAATCTCCGGGGTGGTCTCTGTTTTGGGTCGGCCAGGATGAAGCGCATCGGAAGTTGAAAAATCATCACATTTAAACTTGTCCACCCAGTTTTTGATGGTGGCATACAATGGTGTATGTTCCACTTATGTTCATGTCAGAATGGCACGAATTTCCTTTCGCACCTTGCCTTGCAGGAAAAAAAACTTGATGACAGCTCACGTCGCCATGTTGTTGAAATCGCGCATGTTGCCTGACATGCTTCCTTTCAGCCTCTGTAACAAGAAAAGACTTGCAATTCAGCACGTGAACAGACCCCTTTCCAACGACAGTATCGATTCTGTCCTACATCATCGGGAAGTAGGTGGGGCTAAGGACTTATCAGCACCCCCTCATAGTACAGTCTTCGTCTTATGACTGCGTAATTTACTGAATAACCATATTTTAACCTGTACTCCACTTCCATAACAGGATCACTCTGCCAATAAACCACTGGCACGTAGCCTAGCCAATTACTCTTTATTGCCTACTTTTTAAAGAAAAATCATCAACAATATGTAATAACCAAATGACTTCTAAATACAGCTGAACTCGGTTATAACATCATGAAAGGAACTGAATATTTTGCGTCATTATAAAAAGCGCTGTTATAACCAAGGAGCATAATGTTATGGTTAACAGTGAGGAATTGATTGGTGCACAGACGACCTGATGCTACAGGCGAGGTGTCGCACAAACCAATGTCATATGGACTGGGACCGACTGCACTTGCAAGACAAGCCCCCCTAACAGCTGGATAAAAGGGAGATCATGAGCCCATTAAATGCCACTGAATCTGCAGCAAAGCACAAAGCTTTGAGTTTCTGTGTCAGACCTGAATCCAGAACTGCCTCCAGCATCTCCTCAAGCAGAATGGTGTATGGCCTGTCCCTTCAAGTGCATGAGCTGCAAGAACCCATCTCGATCCCGATCAAAATGCAAACTTTTTCCCATCGCATAAAGAAAGTACAATGTAGCCCTATATGTGTGTGGGCAACAAGCAAAAAAAGAAACAAAATAAAATCCTAGCAGTGTACCATAAGCAGTTGCCTGTATAAACTTCTCAAACCTACTCAAATTATACTGCAGTAAACAAAGTGAATGTGGACCATTACACCATCACGAGAGAAGCTGTAGCCAAAATCTATTCACACCTTACAGATAAACCCATGTATGACCCATTTCTCTATGGTTCATTCAAATTCAAATTAGGCAGGTTACTAATTTACTCATAAATATCTACTACAGCTACCTGTGAAATTTTCTGTACCTTTCGTTACTAGATTTGTATTTTATGTATTTCCTTATGGCAGAAAAGAATGAATTTTTCAGTGAATGGAAATAAATACAACATTAATGAAAATAAATTTAGTACTGGATAAGAAATAAACAGAAGACACAACTCTTCTGGTAGACACTAAGTGGTTGGGTGAGTGGTTGGCAAGGTTTGTGAGGATCGTTGTGCTTTCATCTTCATCGTCATGGACTGTGTGACACAGGATATCAAGACAATGTAATGCTTAAATATGTTTTAAACTAGTCACCCTGTGATACAGTGTCACATTCCACAAGACTTGAATTTTCTGAATTACCACTGTGATAACCACAAATCTTGGAAGAAATAAATGTCTTTACTACCACCATTACTCCTAGTACAACTACAACCACCAACAAGATTAAAAACAATATATATATATATTTGTTCTGAATCAATCAAGGAAATTGAAAACCACAGGCAGCCATCCACAAAACATTCACCCACCTTATCATTGAGATCTAAAGAAACTGTTTTAATTAACAGAGGAACCTTACACTGCAATGTGTATTTGCATATAACAATCTGTAATATAAATACAGAAAATATAACGTCTAGGGCTCCAGTTAATTAGCTGCTGGAGCAATGAAAAATTTTGTACACTGGTAAAATGATTCAATATCAATATGGCCACCTCCAATACCAATAAAAAACTTCATACCAACTCACACCCCTATTGTTAACAACAAGGAAAACAAATTGAATTTATATTAATCAATGGTTGTAAGAAAACAATGAAGCATGGCCAGGACAAGCAAAACAAGACAGAGTATATATGGAGGCAGGTAAATATGAGCTATGTACTAAGCAGTTGCAATTCACATTACTTCAGTAATATTACAACAATTATTGTACACTTTCAAAAAAGTTTACACTCATTGACAAACGCAGCACCAGAGAGCTGTTGATCTATCAATGTTATACACATTACTCTTCATGTGAAAGTGGAACAGCAGACCACTGCAGTAGTACAGTATACTGAAACTTCAGGGAGTGATAACTAATGTGAGGGTCCTTGTGATTCTCATCAGTCAATGAAGGTCAATGCCAGGATAGTATTTCTGACTGCTCCTCTCAAAACCTTTTTGTATTTATTATTAATTATTTATTATTCATGATCTAATCATAACTTCAATTCAACTGCACCTTACAATACCTGCTACACAGCTATTGTCTGTAATCCATGAACTGTTTCTCCAGCTACTGTGCAGATCACTCTCAGCTCAGTCAACCTCCATCTTTCAGTCAGTGAGGTTGACTGCTTTCATGATAATGGAATGAAATTCTGTAAATCATTTAATGTATCTGTGCTTCCATACTCTGTTTTGTATTTTATTAAATATAAACTTTCATGCCTTTTTTACACTTTTTGAAGTTACTTCCTATTTTTATTACTGACATTTCGCTACATTCTTGGAACCAAACAAGTGTTGGACCCAGAAAATGGATTCCAATGTTCATGATACTTTTATTGATCTCAATTCATCATGAATATGGCAACTACTCCAACTGTGCAGTATTGATGGCACAATTAAATAACAACTTTGAAGATATTACCATTATTTTCTGTATTATAATACAGAAATAACTAATAGTAGTAAAGCTATTCCAAAGTATAATATTTTCGTAATTTAAATTAACATGTTTCCGATTAAAGTCCGACATGTTTTGATAATACTGTTATTTTGGAATGGCTGTGACAAATGATTTTATTATTGTTTTATAGCAACATTTAAATTGTTTATATGTGTACAGTGTTCTCCACTGTGCCATCTGGACCAAGGTTCTGCACTCCTTGTAGCCAAGACAGCAACTTGTGCAGCAATTATACCCTCCTACCTCTTTCTTACCATCTTCACACAGACCCGTGTCCTTTGTCTGCACCCCCGAATGTTACTCTTACCTGATTCCTCAACCTGGACAGACCTACCAAAAGTGTCATCCTGCATTTCCAAATTGTTCAGGAACAGGGAGAGATCAGGCCATAGTCCTTGCTTAAGTGTTGTGGGTGATCAAGTTATTTTGCTTTATGTGTTTGCTTAGTCTATACTATCATGCAGGATCTGTCCAGTTTATCATTGTTTTGCTACACAAGCGGTGGCAAACTATCAAGTGGGACAGGCTATGATGCCAGTTGTTTACTGCTGCCAAGTTTCTGTTCTTATTTATTCAACTGCTATTGTTTCTTACCCCATGGTGCAACAGCCCCTATGGGCCAGGGCCTACTCATTATCAAGGCACCACAATCACACTCAGACACACCACACTTGGTAGGAGTCCTCTGGATGAGTGATCAGCCTGATGCAGAGACCTCTACCTGACAACACAACACTCATAACAGACAGACATCCACACCCCCGGTGGGATTCGAACCCGCAATCCCAGAAAGTCAGCAACCGCAGAGCCGTGCCTTGGACTGCATGGTCACTGGGATTGGCTTATTGTTCCTTACTGTCACATATATGTTCTCTATTGCAACTGGAACTCCTGTCCTCTTCCGCAGTTCCTTTACGACACTTGGGTATGAGGAAGAGTGAAGTCCTCCACATTTTGTTAGATCAGCACAGGCAAGTTTTTGTTTACCATTATTTAAAAATATTAAAAATGCTAAAATTATACAGCCTCATAGATGAAGATAATTATGAATCATAAAGGATATACAAGGAAGCAGTCATGGCATAATTTAACATATACTGACATTTGCCTCGATGTAACAAGAGGAATCCCAAGAACCAAGGCAAGTTTTCACTGAAAGGAAAATCTTCTCCTTCATCTGAGAACCAGCATTCTAACTGGATATGAGCATGCACAGTACTCAAAGAGAACACCTTTCACTCATTCATGTTACTTGAAACCACATACTTTACACTTTCATATCACAATTCATATGCTTGCGAAGGGAAGGGAAGGGAAGGGAAGGGAAGAGAAGGGAAGCGAAGCGAAGGGAAGGGAAGGGAAGGGAAGGGAAGGGAAGGGAAGAGAAGGGAACAGTACAGTAGAGAAGCGAAGGAAAGGGAAGGGAAGAATGAAGGGAAGGGAAGGGAAGGGAAGGGAAGGGAAGGGAAGGGAAGGGAAGAGTGAAGAGAAAAGAAGAAAAGAGAAGAGAAGAGAAAAGCAGAGAAGAGAAGAGAACATACAGTAGAATCAACAAAGATCAAAATACATCTGCATAGTTGTGTTATTCAGAAAGTAAAATAAACAATTGTTTGACAAAGCCAAATGGGACAATGTCATCTAAGAGAATGTCCAATTATTTTAATCTGAAAATAAACAACTACCACATTTATGAAAGGACAATGGATGGACCCTGTAAAGCATTTTGTACATTTGGAACTCACAACTTAACATGCAGTTCAATGGAATGTGCTGTAGCCACAGAACACTACATACACTTGGTCGAGGAACTAAATGATGGACTTCAGGCTGCAAGGCTGACAATTATCTTCAACATGTCCCTTTTTGTGATGTTTTTAACTCTTGTATAGTATCAGCAATTCTTGATAGGCCTGGAAAAATATTAAATAAATCAACGGAACAATACTCTAAATATAATAATGTGACTACTACAAAAAATATGTATTAATGAAGAGAGAACATGTGAAAGAGGAGGAGGCACCTCTTACTAGAATAAAGTTGTCAGATCCAGAGTGGCATACCAGCCGCACTCATTAAATGTGTTTTATATGTTATTCAGTAAAGAGGTAAAGTTCACCCCAGAACAGGCCATGAAGGCCCAGAGGGGGAGTAGAGGTATAGGTTTACTCTTTCTTTAACCTTGGCGCTTGATGGGGATGGGTGGTAAACTCCATGCCCTGGCTGCTTTACCCCAGGAAAGGAGACCCGGTACCCATTGTACAGGAGGCTGGGTGGGCCCCACGACCGGTCTGGACGGGTGCGGAAATTCTTGCCTCCACCGTGATTTAGTCCCCGGACCGTCCATCCCACAGTGAATCGCTATACTGACTGAGCTATCCCAGCCCCTGTACATTATTCAGTACTGCTGTCAATTGCTAAAATTATATACAGGGGTGCTGATAAGTCTGTAGCCCAACCAAGAAGGAAACAAGCTAATATTTCTGTCAGAATGGCATGAATTTCTTTTGGCGCCTTGCCTTGCAGGGGGGGGGGGGGGGAAGTTTTGTCAGAGACATGGCCCGGCGTATGTGATAACTATCCTC
>Ga0123355_10006131_pt1 | contig 17741 bp, 15 predicted proteins | sample TergutEmb28metaG_3_FD_89872 | JGI IMG/M metagenome (GOLD analysis project Ga0123355, IMG submission 89872) | Embiratermes neotenicus P1 segment gut microbial communities from Petit-Saut dam, French Guiana - Emb289 P1 | ecosystem: Host-associated > Arthropoda: Insects > Digestive system > Gut ...
GTGAGCGCCGTGCAACGATCCTTGAAGCGGAGGCTGAAAAAGCTTCAGTGGTACTACGTGCTGAAGGATTGAAAAAATCTCGTGTTCTTGAAGCAGAAGCGGATAAAGCGGCAGCTATCTTAGCAGCAGAGGCTGAAAAAGAAGCAGCTATTCGTCGTGCAGAAGGTGAAGCACAAGCGATTCTTAATGTACAAGAAGCAACAGCAGAAGGTTTACGTTTGTTAAATGCTTCCCATCCAACGAAAGAAGTATTGACACTTAGATCATTTGACACATTAGCACAAGTGGCAGATGGACAAGCGACGAAGCTTATCATTCCATCTGAATTACAAAATATTGCGTCATTAACTGCAACATTTGCAGAAACGATGAATACAATAAAAGAGGTAAAAGAATAGGCTCGCATGCTGCGAGTTTTTCTTGCAATTAACAATGAAAAGAGGGAGCAAATATGGGACGTGGAAGAAACAATAGTGGAAGAGGTAGTAGTAGTAGTAGCAGTAGCAGAGGAAATAGTGGAAGAAGTAGTAGCAGCAGTAGCAGAGGAAATAGCGGAAGAAGTAGCAGCAGTAGCAGAGGAAATAGTGGTGGACTACTAGGTAGCAGTGGGCGAGGAAATAGCGGTGGACTACTAGGTAGCAGTGGGCGAGGAAATAGCGCTGGATTACTAGGCAACAGTGGGCGAGGAAATAGTGGAATGAGTTTAGGGCGTGTTGCGAAAAAAGCAGCTGTAGCTACTGTTGTCAACCGAGTCGTAAGTAATACAATAAATAATAGAATGGGAAACAGTAATGATGGTGGTTTTAATAACATGCTCGGGCAGCAGATGGAACAACAGCCAATGCACGGACAGCAACCTGTGCAATCCCAGCAAGCCATTTGTCCTAACTGCAATTCTGGAAATCCACAACATGCACAATTCTGTTTAAGCTGTGGTGGTGGACTTGCTACTGCCCAGCCAGTTCAACAACAACAACAACAGCAACAGCCAGTCGAACAACCACAACAATCGGCATTAAGTAACTGCCCTGGTTGTAAAGCAAACCTGACTGGGGTTACTGGCAATATGTGTCCGTATTGTCGCAGCGCAATTAGATAAATAGCACTGAAATTAGATAGTAAAAATAACTTTGATAGGTTGGCTTAGATGATAAGCGATCTACAAAGTTTTTTCTTGCTTTTTCGTGGGTTTTCCGTTATAATTTATTTGATAACATTTTCACAGCTTTAAAAAATAGGAGTGGTTCAAATGTGTAAAAATAAGAAAAAGTGTCGACAGTTTTTAGAATGTGCAGTAGTAGTACTTGGGTTAATTGCAGTGATTATGTGTTTCCTGAAGATACGTCAAAAGCTTGATTGTAATGATTGTGATGATTGTGATAGCGAAGAATAGATGGCTATTAGAAACAGAAGAAAGAAGGTTTACGAATGGGCAAGTATGTATTTGGAGTAGATATTGGTGGGACAACAATTAAATTTGGATTATTCACAGTAGCAGGAGCGCTAATCGAGAAATTTGCAATTGATACAGATACAAGTAATGAAGGCTCAAAATTATTACCAGATACTGCAAAGGCTATTTTAACAAAGTTAGAAGAGAAATCTTTAACAATTGCAGATATTGCTGGTGTCGGTGTCGGTGTTCCTGGACCAGTTGATGATAACGGAGTCGTATTAATTGGTGTAAATATTAACTGGCCAAAACCTGTTGCCGTCACGGAAACATTATCTAGTTTATTAGGCATTCCTGTTAATGTAACAAATGATGCGAATATCGCTGCGCTTGGTGAAATGTGGTTAGGTGCGGCTAAAGGTGCGCGTAGTGCGATTATGTATACACTTGGAACAGGTGTTGGTGGGGGAATTATTGTTGATGGAAAAGTAATCAATGGTACAAATGGTGCTGGTGGAGAAATTGGACATCTCGCTGCAGTTCCTGAGGGTGGCGCACCGTGTGGCTGTGGAAAAACAGGTTGCTTAGAAACAGTAACATCAGCACTTGGAATTGTCCGTATAACTAAAGAAAAATTGGTTGAAACTGAGATTGTATCAACGTTACATCATATAGAAGATGTTAAAGCGAAAGATGTTTTTGATGCTGCAAAGGCTGGCGATATTTTAGCACTTGAAATTGTTGATCGTGTTGGCTATTATTTGGGATTATCTGCAGCTAACTTAGCAGCATCAACTGATCCTGAGCAATTTATCTTTGGTGGAGGGGTTTCATACGCTGGCGATATTTTGTTAGAAGCGATCCGTAAGCACTATGAAAAATATGCCTTTGCAAGTGTTAAGAATACGCCATTCGTATTGGCAACATTGGGCAATGATGCTGGAATTATTGGTGGAGCTTATCTAGCCAGCGGTGCAAAAAACTAGCTACATATTAAGGAGTTTTATGATGTTAAAAATTTATCCAATGCCATTAGGCGATTATCAAGCAAATTGCTATATTTTATCACTTGGAGAGCGAGCGATGATTGTTGATCCAGGAGACGCACCACAGAAAATTATTGCTTATCTTGAAACAAAAGGATTAAAGCCAGAAGCGATTCTTTTAACCCATGGTCATTGCGATCATATTGGTGCGTTAAAAGAAGTCCAAGCCAAATATGAACTTCCTGTCTATGCACATCAAGATGAAACAGAATATTTTACGAATTCTAAGTACAATCTTTCATGGAAAAGCGGAAGAACGCCGATTGAATTCCAAGATTTATCAGCGTTCAATTTTATCGAAGAAGATGGGATTATTGAAATATTAGATCAAAAAATTGATGTCCGTCATGTGCCAGGACATAGTTTAGGTAGTATTGCTTTCTATTTTAAAGATGATGGCATTGTTATATCGGGAGATGCACTATTTAAAGATTCGATTGGTAGAACCGATCTAATCAATGGCAATCATGAACAATTAATTAAAAGTATTGAAACTAAATTATTTACACTTCCTGATGCAACAGTTGTGTATTCGGGTCACGGTCCAGCAACAACAATTGCTAATGAAAAGAGGATGAATCCATTTTTTAGATAAAGAGTAAGCTTAGCTATTGCTAGGTTTTTAGTTGATGCTTTAAAATAATTTATAGTATCTCCTACACACTTGAGTTTTGAAAAAGCATCCAAACAAAAAAGAGGCTGGTAACCTCTAAGCTGTGTTATTTGATTCTATGACGTACTCAGCAATGTTTTTACTATGATCACCGATACGTTCAAGGTTTGAAAGTGTGTCTAGGAAAATGAGTCCACTACGAGTGTTACAGATTTTTTTATTTAAGCGAATGATATGCTTATCACGTAATTGTTCTTCAAGCAGATCAACTTCCTTTTCAGAGGCGATTGTAATGGCAGCATATTTAATGTCATTTTCTTCATAGCTATTGTACGCGGCTCTAAGCGCTTCAAATGTTTGGTTGAAGATGGTTGACAAATCTTCAAGTGCTTCTTCAGAGAATGATAACTCTTCATCTTTTAATTCCTTAGCGGCTTCAGCAATATTTTTCGCATGATCACCGATGCGCTCAATATCGCTAGTAATTTTAATCGTTGAAGCTATTTTAACTATGTTGACTTCTGTCATTTGTTCTGCTGGAAGCAGCGCAAGGAAGTCAGAAATTTCATACTCCAATTGGTTGATTTTCTTCTCATTAGCAAAAAATTTCTGAAGCTTGTTTGTTTTCTTTGTGAAAAGCGCGGTAGTTGCAATTTCTAAATTTGTAATTGCTAATTCATACATTCTTAGACTCTCTTTAAAAGCTTGGTCAAAAGCGATGGCTGGATTATCGAGAAACCGCGCATCAAGTGGGTTAAGGATTTCTTTGGTATCATCATCATCTTTGATAAAGAGGTTAATGAGTTTGAGGACTGGGTTAAGGATGAATAGAAAGATAAGTGCTGTTACAACATTGAAAATTGTATGGGCATTTGCAACTTGATAAGCGACTTTTTGATATGGATCTGGCGAGGTTGGCCAAGGCAAACTTGTTATAAAATCCGTATACTGATTGATGAAAGGTAAGAAGATAATGGTTCCAATGACACTGAATAATAAGTGGAAAATAGCAGCTCGTTTGGCATTTTTATTAGCTTGAATACTAGATAATAGTGCTGTAAAGCATGTTCCAATATTAACACCAAAAATAAGTGGCATTGCAATATTTAAATCAATAATTCCTTCGAATGCGAGCATAATAATGATTCCTTTAGAGGCAGTTGAAGAATTAAGAACTGCACTTAGACCTGCTCCAACTAGAATCCCCAGGAATATACGTCCATCTAGCCACACGATTAAATCCTCAAAGGCTGGTGAGTCTCTTAAAGGGCTCATCGCATCAGACATTCCGCTTAAACCAATAAAAAATAGTCCAAAACCAAAAAGGATAACACCAAACTGTTTGGTTTTTTCTTTTTTAACGAACAAAAACATTAATCCACCAATAACCATCAAAACAGGGACGAAAGCATCGAAACGTATGGTCATGATATAACTGGTTAATGTGGTACCAATGTTAGCACCAACGATAATACTAGCTGCTTGTAGTAAAGTCATGACACCAGCATTGACAAATCCAATTGTCATCACTGTTACAGCCGTTGAGCTTTGCGTTACAGCTGTAATAAGGGTACCGAAGAGAGCACCAAAGACACGATTTTGAATCGCTTTATCAAAAAATAGTTTTAATTTATCTTGTGTTGCATTTTTTAAGCCTTCTGCTAAAAAGTGCAAACCGAATAAAAAGATAAAAATCGCACCAGCAAGCTGTGTAGGTACACTTGATAATGTAATCGTTAGCACTTCCATAATGAGCGTGAATATCCTACCTAATAGCGGTAATATTTCTCCTAAAACCGGTATTCCTATTAAATATGCTCCTATCATTATCATGATTAATAATATGATTAATAATATGATCATTCCGACCTTTTTCATTTACTATACCTCCGATAAGTAGTGAAAAAAACACTACTTTCATACCTCATCAAATTTTCAAAAAAATTTGGAAACTGTCGAATGTGGTAAAATTTTGCCCTGTTTGATTATAACGGATAATGGAAAATTTTACAACAATTTAACATAAAATTTACAAAATGTTAACACTTACTTTGTAAAAAAGTCGGATTATGACAAAAAATCTGGTCATAAACCTCGATTTATGTTATAATCGCGTTATAAAAAAATTTAAAGGAGACAATTATTATGGACATATTAGATGCAATTCATTCTAGAACCAGTTATCGCGGTAGTTTCGAAAATACACAGATTCCAAAACAAGATTTGGTAGCAATTATGGAAGCCGGACTCGCAGCACCATCAGGCTCTAATAAGCAAACAACTAGCTTGATTGCTGTAGACGATCCTACAATGCTTGCTAACTTGTATCAAGTGATTCATCCAGCTATTTCTCAGACTGCTCCAGCGATGATTTGTGTGTTGACTCAGAAAATTAAAGCACATCAAGGCAGATGTTTTAATGTGCAAGATTATTCGGCAGCGATTGAAAACATGCTATTAGCGATTGTTTCTCTTGGATATGAAAGTTGTTGGTATGAAGGTCAAGTGACTGATAGTGAGAATCTCGGTCGAAAAATGGCTAATATCCTCGATGTTCCTGAAGATTATGAATTAGTGTGTTTTTTACCTGTAGGAATCGCAAGTGAATCAAGAAAATTTGCGAAGAAAAAGCTTTTTGAAGAAAGAGCCTGGTTCAATGGATTCAATAAAATGTAGCCGACCCATAAACTGAATTTAAACTGGATTTCCAAGAGGAATTCGGTTTTTTTTATATTAAAATAGTGTGTTATGTGGTATAATAAACGTTAAAACTTTTGAAATCTTGGTGATGATATGTACTTGAAAAGAATAGAGGCAATTGGGTTCAAATCTTTCGCAACGAAAACAATTATTAATTTTGATAAAGGATTGACGGCGATTGTTGGACCAAATGGGAGTGGAAAGAGTAATGTATCTGATTCAATCAGGTTTGTTTTAGGGGAGCAATCGGTTAAATCACTTCGTGGGGGTAAAATGGAAGATGTTATCTTTGCGGGTACTGATGATAAAAAAGCATTAAACATGGCGGAAGTTACCATTGTGCTAGATAATGAAGCACGGGATTTATCACTTGATTTTAGTGAGATCAGCATTACAAGGCGCGTTTACCGTGCAGGTGGTGGTGAATACTTGATTAATGGTGAAAAAGTCCGCCTTAAAGATGTAACCGACCTGATCATGGATTCAGGAATCGGTCACGACTCGTTATCCATGATTTCGCAAGATCAAGTCAAACAAGTTATCGAAGGTAAGCCAGAAGACCGACGCCTTATATTGGAGGAGTCAGCTGGTATTTTAAAGTACAAGACCCGCAAAAAAGAAGCTGTGCGTAAGCTGGGATACACCAATGAAAATCTCCAGCGGGTTAAAGATATCATCGGTGAGCTTGAAAATCAAATCGAACCGCTGCGTGCTCAGGCTAAGGAAGCCAAAGAGTATCTAGGGATCAAGGAGAAGCTGTCGGATTTGGAAATTCGCTTATTAGCACATGATATTAAAGTCGATAATGAGCAATTGAGTAAGCTGAGACGAGAAAATGAAGATTTGACGATTAAAATGCTTGAGTTAACCAAACAGACCGAGGCTGATGAGCTGAAGCAAACGAGATTAACCGATGCGCATAATGAGTTGACGCATCAGGTACAGGATCTTCAGTTCGAGCTGACAAATCACGCGGAAACGGTCCAAAAGAAGCGGGGCGAGGCTGAGGTGATAAAGGAACGAATTACAAATGCTGGGATCAATAAGGCGCAGCTTGAAGGGCGCGGGCAAGAGTTGGAATCTTCACTTGCGAAGTTGCAGGAAGAGGTAAAAGCAGCTGAGACTAAAGCGCAGGAGGCAAGTCGTACTTTATACGCCAAACAGCAAGATGATAAGGAAGCCTACCGTGTTAAGCATATTGTGCCATTAGAAGAAGAATTACGTAAAGCGACGGCAGCTTATGAGGCGTTAGCGTTTGAACTGGATGCCCTTGAGAAAGAACTCGCTAATCTGAACGATCAAAATCAACATGCAACTTATCAGCTGTCATCTGCTAAGTCGCAACTTGGGTTTCTGCTTGATGCTAAAGAAGATTTCGTTGGATTTAGTGAAGGGGCTAAACAGGTGCTCCGTGCGAAAAAATCAGGTGTTTTATCTGGTATTGAAGGTGCAGTGGCTGAACTTGTTACTGTTCCAAGTGAGTATGAAGTGGCATTCGATGTGATACTTGGACCGATTGTGAGCCAGATTGTCACTGAAAACGATGGGTTTGCTAAGAGCGCAATTGGGTATTTAAAGGAGAACCGTTACGGACGTGCGACTTTTTTACCGATGAGTGTGATGAAATCCCGTAAGCTGGCATCCCATCTATTAGGGAAAGTGCAAGCGGTTACTGGCTTTGTCAAACTTGCAAGCGATGCTTTGATATTTGATTCGAAATATACGCAGATTGTTGAGAATTTAGTTGGGAATGTTGTGATCGCGAAGGATTTGGAAACGGCTAATCAAATGGCAAGAGAGACGGGGCATCGTTTCCGGATTGTGACTCTGGATGGCGATGTTATTAACCCAGGAGGTTCGATGACAGGTGGCGCGATGAATCGCAAGAACAGTTCTTCGGTATTGAGACAGAATCAGCAGATTGCTAAGCAAAAGGAGCTGGTTTCTAGGTTAGAAGAGTCGATGCTTGATTTGGAAGTTAAGAAGCAGAAATTGCAGCGGGAAATTGAGTTATTTCAAGATGATGTTGCAGATGCTGGGAGCGTCCAAAAGGCCATTCAGTTTAAATTAACAGAAGCTAATGAGAATAGCTTACGTTCAAGTTATGAGCTGAAGGTTGAAGTTGCGACGCTGGAAGCTAATTTACAAAATCATATGAATGAGGTTCGCAGGTTGAATTCTGAGTGCGAGCGGGTGGAAGTTGAGTTAGAAGCTGTCCACAAATCATTGGAAAATGGTGATGTGACAGAGGTTCAGTTTCAAGAATCGCTAATGCGGCTTACGGAAGAGATTAAGAAAACAGATGAGGATAAGGAGAAGATTACGGCGGAGATTCGTGATGATCGGGCAAAGCTTGTTCGTGTGACGGAGAGTTTAAAGGCATTGGAGCTTGAAACCCGTGAGGCGCGGCGCGTGTCAAATGATGTGAATATGGCGCTGAATAAGCTGTCTGGGGATATTGGGAAGTTAGATGTAAAGATTGATATCGCCATTGAGAAGCTTGAATGTGAGTACGAGATGACATTTGATTATGCCCATCTTCATTATCCACTGCGTGCAGATGTAGGGGGGGCAAGGACAGAAGTTCAGACGCTAAATCGCCAACTGTTGCGTTTTGGTGCGGTTAATATTGGTGCGGTTGATGAGTATGAGCGTGTTAAAGAACGCCATCATTTCTTGGAAAGCGAAAGTTCAGATTTGACGCTAGCTGCGGATAATTTACAAGCGTCGATCGATGAAATGGATAGCGAAATGGTTACGAAATTTAAAGAGACATTTGATTTGGTGCGCATTCGTTATATCGAAACCTTTACCGAGCTATTCGGCGGTGGGCAAGCTGATTTAATCCTAACGGACCCAGGCGATCTACTAAATACAGGAGTAGAAATTATTGCCCGACCACCAGGCACAAAACTCGGCATCTCAACTTTACTTTCAGGTGGTCAAAAAGCTTTAACTTCCATCGCAATGTTATTTGCTATTTTAAAGGTTCGGATTATTCCGTTCTGTACTTTAGATGAAGTAGAGGCAGCTTTAGATGAGGCAAATGTTGCAAGGTATGCGAAGTATTTAAAGCATTTTAGTGATCAAACGCAATTTATCGTTATTACTCATCGCCGTGGGACGATGGAAGAAGCGGATATTTTATATGGTGTAACCATGCAAGAGCGTGGGGTTACGACGATGGTATCAGTTAAGATGGATAGTATTGATGCGTATGTTGATGGAGAGTAGGGAAGACGATGTTAAATACTTATAAGAAAGTTCAAATTGTATGTTTGATAATGGCGTTGCCAATTTTTTTGGGTTCAATTCTAACTGAATCATTTTTGTTTTTAATCGCTTGGATTATTTTTATGCAATATAGTTTTACGCGATTAATTAGAAAAGATATCGCAGGTTATGAGAAAATAGTACCGATAAGACGTGAGAAATTAGCTGAGATAGGATGATCAATGATGAAGTTAATATTCAATTTCAAATCGTTTCGTGTATTTCTAATGTTGATGGCCATTATGTTTATGATCACTTTTCGTTTGCAAGGTGGGTTCATTGGTGATTATGTTGGTTGCATAGGGGAGGTTTTTAAAAGTAAATGTAAGTGATCGAGAAAAATAGCAGCCTTAGGAGGCATGTTGGATGAGTTTTAAGATAATTGAAGTGAAAAAATTATAATTAAATCCAATGATAATGTTCGCAGAATGGGTTTAATTTGGAGGAGAATGGAAATGAGAAAATTATTAGTAATGGTAGTCATGCTATTTGCAGTTGTGTCATTAACTGCATGTGGCGAAAATTTGGATGCGTTGGAGTTGTTGGAACTTTCATATGAAGCACAGGCGGATATTGATTCGTTTATTGTGGAGATGGAAGCTGACATTAGTGTCTCGGTGCCAGGTATGTCGGTGAGTATGTTAATGACGATGCGTACTGAGGTGGAAAGCGAAGCTAGAAGGCGATTGGACTCAAGCATGTTGATGATGGGTGAGGAGATGAGCGAAACAATCTTTTTAAGAGATGGCTATGAATATTCTGAAGAGAGTATCTCTGGTATGGTTGAGCGTTCTCGGTCAGAAGCTGATGCAGTTGGCGCTACAGAAATGGATGATATTTTTGATACAAGAAACTTTATTTCAGAAAATATGAATGAAGATTCATCAGCTGAAAGTACAGATGATGGTTATCGCTTAACGTTTACTTTGAACATGGCAGGGATGATGGCATTTCTTGAAGAGTTAGATTTAATGGATGATATTTTTGAGTTTGATTTCGATGAAGACGATGACTGGGATGTTACAATGATTATGTACATTGATGAAGATTATCTTCCAATTTCTTCTGAGTTAGCGATGGAAGTAGAAACGATTCTTGAAGGTACGTCTGGTACAATGGCAGTAGATTTGACAATAACTACAGTACAAATTGATCAAGTAATCATTGATTTTCCAGATTGGCTAGATGAAGTTGGAAATTTAGTGCCAGTATCTGAAGCTGATTTAATAGGTACTTGGGAGTTATTTGATGATGATTTAATAGATTTTGATTTTAGTCTTTTTATGGTATTCAATGCAGATGGAACAGGAATGACAGTAGTAGTAGATTCACTTGGCGATGAAGTTGAAGATTTTACTTGGGAAGTTGTCGATGATCAATATGTTTATATGACAGTTGGGGGTTCATTAGAACGTTTTGAAGCAGTTATTGTAGATGATATGTTAACTCTTATAATTGAAGAATTTATAGAACTTAATCTTATCAGAACCGACGACTTGGATTTGTCAGTAGAAGTTGATACAGATGAGGTAGCTGATGATGATGAAATGAATGTTAGTTTTGCTGATCTTTTTGGTGAGTGGGAAGATGGGGTTTATTATGATGATATCGCTGAATTTGCGTTTCGTTTACCAGAGGATTGGGGTTATGCGTCATACGATGAGTTAATTGAGATATCAGCAGAGATGTTTTTTGCAAATGGTGGTGTCCATATGTTTTATACGTTAGTCGCTAATAACGTTGGAAATTATATCGGAATTGTCGTGATCTATGAAGAAATTGTAGATGATCTGGAAGTAGAAGATGTGGTTAATGACATCATAGAAGCGTATTCAAATCGATCAGATGTTAGAGAAATTGGTGATGTATCTGTAGAAACGATAGGTGATCATGAATATCAAGCCATTCGCATTTATTTTGATGAATTCCAAGGTTTAGCGGATGGAACATTAACATTTTATGCGCGTAGAATTGGTGATTTTATGTTGACGATGAGTATTAGTGGACCAGCAGATAATAACGTGTTCGATTACTTTGAATAAATGAGAAATTGAATTTTTTAGAGAAAATAATGGTATAATAGAGATGAAGCATAAAAATTTTATTGTAGTATGGGAGAAAAAATGATTGATTTGGTATAAGGAGATGCATCAATGCGGATTATTATTGAAGAGCCAGTAGAGAAAGAAGAGGATTGCGTTATTATTCGTGTTGGACGCATGACAGAAAAAATATCACGGGCAATTGATATTTTGAAACATCAGGATGACTTGACGGTTTATTCAGGTAATCAGGCTTTGTTGCTACCAGTTTCAGAGATATTTTATATTGAAAGTGTTGATTTAAAGACTTTTATCTATGCCAAAAATGCAGTTTATTTAAGTAAGTTCAAGTTGTATGAGCTTAAAGATTTACTCAATCAAGGAGATTTTTTACGTACGAGTAAACAGATGATTTTAAATTTGCGAAAGGTTCAGAGTGTTTCCCCTGCTGGTGGAGGTCGTTTTCAGGCTTTGCTTTTGAATGGGGAGAAAGTTATCATCTCGCGTCAATATGTTCCAGTGTTGAAGGAGAGGTTTGGTTTATGAAGTTAAAAGAGATTTTAAAATTTATGTTGATTCTTACTTGTGTGATTACAATCGGACAAATCCTCTTGGCTTCAGTTATGGCGATAATAAGGGGGGGAGATATTTTTGTGGATGCTCGTCATCTATATCGTTATCCTTTAATGGCTTTTAGTAGTATTCTGCCGACGCTTATTTTTGTTAATAGTGGTCCGACAACAAAAAAAGGTTGGAAAATCCGAGTGATTCTTCATTTCTTTTTAACTACAGCTATTGTCTTGGGAAATTCAATTTATCATGACTATTATTGGTGGCGTGTCGGGGTAGATGTAGGAATTTTGATCCCAAAAATGCTATTATTTATCGGGATTTATCTAGGCGTTTGGTGGGTATCCAATCGCCAACAACAAAGTTTATCTGATGAATTAAATGAACGAATTAATGAATTTTATGATGATGAACATGTAGGTGGTGAAATTGAAGTAAGCTAGTGGAATTAGAACCCGTTTAAAATGACCCCGATTTGCTTTCAGGGTCATTTTGTAATGGCTGTTATTTTTTTATTTCCGCCCTGATTAAAGTAAAATAATCTCCGATATTAAGGGCGATCGTGATGGGCTCACTGAAATTCCTTCTTTGGGCAGTATGTGCTTCAAGGTAGTGACTGCTAGTAGCTGTTGCAAAATAACCGATTTTATTTTCAAGTGGGAATAGGGTGTAAACACCAGGTGGAATATCAACGCCGACACGGTATGTACCTGAACGGAGGATGCCGTTTTCGAAGTTTGGAACGATGGCATCATCAATTGGAATAAGGGTTGCATTCTTTGTTGTTAAGTATTCGCCTTCGCGTAAGTTGATGATCGTATGGTTTTCGAAGTGCTTTTGCCAGATGATTTCATGAACGTTGAGGTTGCGACTGCGGGTAAGGAGTATATAACCAAATTCATCAACACCTGCCATGACAAAGTATTCGCCAGTGGGAATATCAGTACCGACTAAAAATGTTGCTGGTGTATTGTAATCAGCTGAATCATCTTGTGATTTATCAGTATCATCATCGATGGTTGCCATTACAGCGATAACTTCGTCGCCGTACGTTGGGTTCTCTTGTATACTATCGTCGTCAATATCAACATGATCGTGTGTTTCTTCATATTCTGCCGCATTTTCATCAGTTGTGTAATTAACAATAACAGCCGTCATCAAAAAAACTATTATCCACGCCCACCACTTCATATAAATTGGTTCTTTAACATCTGCCACGAAATCACTCCTAAAAAAACGTTAATTTTATTGTGGCAAAAATAAAAAAAAGTATTCATCCTACAAATCAGGGTGGATACTTTTATCATTTAACACAATAAGTGCAGCAAGTGCTAATTCATGTACGGGATCAAGGGACAATATTTGCTCATAATACATCTTTGCTTTCGCATAATCCTCTAATTCAAACTCACAAACTGCCGCCAATTCAGCTAGCAACTTTACATCATCCGGGAAATACGCGAGCGCATCTTCTAAAACTCTAGCTGCTGATGCCCCTGCTCTAGTATAAGATGAATATAGGGATTTCAATTGTAAGTAATGATCTAGGATGTTAGGTTCAGCTGCAATAGCATTCTCTAGCTGCGCAATTAAAGCATTCACCTCATCGTCAGCTTCGAACAAGCCTAACTGCTCACAAGCGTAATAAATGCCATCATCTTCGATATTTTTAGTAATAAAATCTGCGACAGCCTTCACAGGTGGAGCGGCATTTCCCATTGCAATACCGATATCAGCCATTTCAATAAGCTCAATATCGTTGATGCCATCACCAAAAAAGACGATTTTTTTAGGGAGCATGTCTCCTATTGCTTCTAGTGTCTTCGTTAAGCCTACTGCTTTTGAGGCACCGATTGGAATAACATCTGCGCCATTTGTTGGCCAAGGAATAAATCGAAGCTTATCTTTGAATTTTTCAGCGATATCTGTAAGGTCTTCAGATATATACCATATTTGATAAATCGCGCCGTGACTGTCAATGCTTTTTGAAACTTTGGGCATATCTGAATAATAGTGAGTAAATACCTCATGCATGGCAGCAGTCATACCCGTTATAGATGAATGGGTGGCTGAATTAAAGCCTAGATAAACACCAGCAGCATCAGCTTCCGCCATGATTTCATTGATGATACTAATTTCAATTGGATTTTCATATATCAGCTCCTCATTTCGCAGGACGAGCTGTCCATTTGCGAAAATAAAAAAATCAATCGGAAGCTGTTTCACTTCATCTATCAGCTCAAAAGGGGTGCGACCCGTCGCGATTGCTAACGTATGTCCTGCAGCTTTTAATTTCCGAATGGCAGCTAATGTGCTTTTTGGTATACGATTTTCATAATTGATGTACAACGTTTCGTCAATGTCAAAAATAATTAGGCAAGATTCCATAGTAGTAGCTCCTTAAATTAAGATGATTTTTGCGACCTTACTATCATATCTTATATTAATGAAAATTGCAAGCAAAAAGTTTACTTCCTATTGGCATATGCCATGACAAAATTGTTTAATTGGCGTATGATAACAGTGTAGTACAAGATAAGCAAGACTTCCGAAGAAATCAAAAGCCTTCTTTCGAAGTCTATAGAAAAAGGAGATGCTGTAATATGAGAAATTGTCATCAAAAGTGTAGACCATGCTGTCCAAACCAAGGGTGGAATCACGGTGGAGGTAGCGGATGTGGAAATGTTGAAACAATCGTACATCCAACGGTTCATTGTCGCAGTGAGCACCATCATCATCAGCGTGTGCGAAACATTGTACCAGTAGTATTCCATCAAGCTCACCACCACCATAAACACCACGAGTATGAAGTAAGACGTCGTCAGACACATGAGCATAATCATCATGAGCATGGACGACGCAATGAAGATTGGTGTCGTGTAGGGCGTCAAGAACAGTGCGAGGGTGCATCATCTTTCGATCAAGCTGGTTTCGATCAAATGGATGGCTGTGACGAGCAGTTATACTCATAAAAGTATTAATAGAGACTTGCCTTTTGGTAGGTCTTTTTTCTTTTATATCAACAGCAGTGGACAAAAACACAATTTTAGATTACAATAGTATCAGTACATCGTTTAAAAATTTTGCTGTTACGTAGGTGATGAAGATGAGCACGAATAAAATACATATCATGGATACCCAGTTATCCAATATGATTGCAGCGGGTGAGGTGGTTGAGCGTCCCGCCTCTGCTGTTAAAGAGCTAGTTGAAAATTCGATTGATGCAGGGGCGATAAAGGTTGAAATTCATTTACAAGATAGTGGCGTCCGACAAATTAAAGTAATTGATAATGGGAGTGGAATGAGCGGAAACGATGCAAAACTGGCATTTTTACGACATGCAACAAGTAAAATTAAGTCGTCTCACGATATGATGCGTATTAGTACATTAGGATTCCGTGGTGAAGCTTTACCATCAATTGCTGCTGTAACTGACGTCCACTTAAAGACTTCCGATGGTAAGAATGAAGGATTTTATATTCATATAAAAGGCGGAAATGTTGTCGCAGAGCAACCATTTGCCATTAGGAAGGGAACAGAGATTGAGGTTAATCATCTGTTCTTTAATACACCTGCGCGGCTTAAACATATTAAAAGTTTAAACACTGAGCTATCACACATCACGGATTATATGACGAAAACAGCATTGGCGCATCCGCATATTGCGATTACATTGACGAATAATAATAGAGAAGTATTTAAAACACCTGGGAATGCGGATGTACAAACAGTGATTTCACGTATTTACGGTTTTGATATTGCAAAAAAGATGCATACTTTTACAGGTGGGAATGATGATTTCAAAATTACAGGGCTCATCAGCGAGCCAGAAATAACACGTGCTTCTCGCAATTATATCACATTAATTGTCAACAACCGTCCAATCAAAAACTATGATCTAGTCAGAACGGTTGTGGAAGCCTATCATACCTACTTACCAAAAGATCGATTTCCGATCGCCGTCGTTCATATCAACCTTGATCCATTACTTGTTGATGTCAATGTTCATCCAGCTAAAATCGAAGTCCGATTCTCGAAAGAAGAAGCTTTAAAATCATTTATTTTAACAGAGATTCAGAAAACTTTAAAAACGATTACCTATATTCCAACACCAACATTTGCTAAGCCAACCTCTAAATCGTTACAACCAACTTACCGGCAATCATCATTATTGACAAACAATAAGAACAAGCAATCTCTAGAGAATTATCCGAATTATAAGGGCAACAACTCTTTTAATAGCAAAGGCAATTCTGAAAATTGCCGTGGAAATGTTGACATTCCGACAAGAAATATGGAAATCAGAGAAGCAGCTGGTCCAGGATATAGCGTTGAAAAGGAAATTGAGCGCATGGCATATAGTCGGAATAGCGAGCAGGCGTTGGATCCAAATTCCGTAAAAAATGCTGACCTACAAGTGCCGCTTGATGTGGAAGAAAAAGATGAGGTTGTTGTTGCTATTCCTGATAGTGATCAGCCTAATTTAGAGCTTTATTATATTGGGCAGCTGCATGGGACTTATTTGCTGGCGCAAAACGAGGAAGGACTGTTTTTGATTGATCAACATGCGGCGATGGAGCGGGTAGAGTATGAGAAAAATTATCCGTTACTTGGCTTAGCAGGTGCGGATAGTATGGCATTACTTGTGCCGATTACATTGTCCTATCCAATCGGTGACTTAGTACGGGTTAAGGAACATTTGCCACGACTAATTGAATTTGGTTTTGAAGTTGAGGAATTTGGGATGAGCGATCTAGTCGTTAGGGCGACCCCAGTCTGGGCAGCGCAAGATGCAAAGCCTATCGTCGAAACTGTGATTCATACATTACTTGGAGGTCGCGAGGTATCCATAGCTAAGTTGCGAGAGGCTGTTTCGATTATGATGAGCTGTAAGAAATCGATTAAGGCGAATCAGTATATTAGTGATGCTGAGGTACGCGAATTGTTGGCTCATCTTTGCAGTTGTGCGCAGCCTTATACGTGTCCTCATGGGCGACCGATTATTGTTAAGTTAACGAAGTATGAAATTGAACGATTATTTAAAAGGGCATAGGAGGGAATAAGTCTATGAAGAAAACACTCATTATAGTTATACTCGCATATGTGATTTATGGGATTGGAACGTGGTTTTACTTGTTCCATTATTCACCAGTCGGAATTCCTTATGATTATGTTGGGACTCCTGCTGATCCGGCGACTTTTATGACAGCTTACCAACTTGAGATGAGCACGACGTTTGCTAGAACTCGGCATTTAGTTTTTTTTCTGTCAACACCGTTTGAATGGTTGGCAATATTGTTCTTTATTTTTGGAGGGCTGTCGGCGCATTTTGAAGATGTTGTGAAGACAAGAATTTCTATGCGCTGGTTACAAGTAACAGTATATTATTTTATGTTTGCGCTGTTTACTTTTGCTGCTATGTTGCCATTCAGATTTATCAGTTATCAGTTGTCTAGATTTTATGGAACTTCAATAATGACCTTGTCACATTGGTTAAGGAACAGGGGAATTGATTTTGTTGTTGATTTTATTTTGATGATCGTGATCATCCAAGGCGTGCTGTTTTTAATTAGGAAATCTAAGAAGAAATGGTGGGTTGTTACATGGTTTGCTTTTATCCCATTTGCTTTCTTTTTTATGCTGATTCGCCCTATTTTAATCGACCCTTTGTACAATGATTTTCGCCCGATTCAGAATCATGAGCTAGAAACGAGGATTCTCGCGATGGCTGAGGAGGCTGGTATATCAGTTGGGAATGTATTTGAAGTTGAGATGTCAGATCGAACCAATACGATTAATGGCTACGTAACAGGTGTAGGTCCTACTGCGAGGATTGTACTGTGGGACACAGCACTTGATCAACTGAGTGAAGATGAGATTATGTTCCTTATGGCTCACGAAATTGCTCATTATGTAAATCGTGATGTTTATCTCGGGATTGTTGTTACGATCGTTTTTGCCTTTGGAGGGCTGTTTGTTGTTTATAAAGTGGTTGACAAAATGGATGATAGATCTCTGAAGCGGATACCTGTGGCGATTGTAACGATGTCGATTTTGTTGTTCGCTGTCAGTCCTGCTACCAATTGGGTTTCAAGGAGGCTCGA
>Ga0123355_10006132_pt1 | contig 17739 bp, 11 predicted proteins | sample TergutEmb28metaG_3_FD_89872 | JGI IMG/M metagenome (GOLD analysis project Ga0123355, IMG submission 89872) | Embiratermes neotenicus P1 segment gut microbial communities from Petit-Saut dam, French Guiana - Emb289 P1 | ecosystem: Host-associated > Arthropoda: Insects > Digestive system > Gut ...
TAGAATATAAATTTTAGCCTAACAGCACCATCAGGTCTGATACAAGAATGTATGTCATATTTGTTAGAATTACAGGTGTTTAGAGATGGAATTCATGGTCTTTCTACAAACACACATACACACACACATACAAAATCAGTAATGCAATTTTATAACATTTAAAATATATATACATAATATTTATAATATACACAGGATAAACAAAAACACATGATAGACCTATGAACAGTGAATCTATACCGCAATACAAGACAAAAATAGTATATGAACATATCCCTTCTGAAGCATAGTTTCTAAGTTACAGCCTCCTGACAACTGAAGGAAATGTTCAGAGACAGGAGACAGCCTTCTAGAACCCTACTTTCTTCAACCATGTCTGACTGGGGCTGCTTATCACAGTTTCCCACAAAATGTCCTTCCAGAGCTGTTGCAAGATGTGGCTCTCCAGAGTAGAATTCATTTACTGATCACGCATGCTGATGCTCCACCACATTTTCTTCTCACAGTTCAGGAATTCCTGAATAATGTGCTTCCAGGACGATGGGTAGGACAAAGTGGACCAACAGCATGGCCTGCTCGCTCCACTGATTGAAATCCTTATATTTTTATCTCTGGAGACTTCCAAAGTGCAATGTTTAAGTTATGAAAGCCAGTGACATCCACAGTTTGCAACAACAAATACAGAATGCAATTAAGATGGAATTTTCCACCCATTCTGACCATCGCTGTTCAGACATACAACACTCTGCACAGAAGCTCAAGATTGACACTTTGAGCACTTTCTTTAGTCTCAAGGAGGCCATAACTCAGAAATCTTCTGAAGTATGCTTCAGAAGGTCTATTTTCACAAGACCTTTCTTCTTGTATTGTGTTGTAGAATCACCTTCTGTAGGTCTGGCTATGCATTTTTCATTCACCCTGTATAATACTTTAACAGATGCCACTAAAAATCCCATCACAATAAGTTGGTTCTACACTCATTCTGATATACAAGGTGGTTCAAATATGACCGGGACTGTTTGTGTGTAAATCTGGCGACATCAGTCCCGGTCATATTTGAATCACCTTGTATTTTATCAAACAGTTTTATGATGTGTATACATTACATAATAAAAATATGTCTAACAGAATATATGCAACTATAGGTCAGCTTGTACAACAGGATGCAATCTATCAAATTAACCCTCTGACCCTCTGAAGTTATTTTAAGCAGTATATAAATATTCAGTATTCACTGCACAGAAAAACAATGTATCTGTATTACAAAGGCCAATCATTGAAGGCTGCTTATGCCATTAAAAAAAAAAAAAAACCTGCTCCTTATTCACAGAATCATATGAAAAATACACCCTGAAGACTGAATCGAGAGTTTCTTACTGTCAATGGATGTGATATGTATGGTAGCTTAACGCCAGTTTACAGACTCTATAATTCAAAACATAAGACACACAACTGTCTGTCATAGACAAACTGACTCTGATAACAAAACCTGGAGACTGAATGATAACACTACATATGATTTGCAGCCACTTCAATAGCTGTCACAACCACACAACCTATTTCCTTTCATCCATTCCTCTAAACTGCTGCCTAACAGAACATCACACCACAAAAATTCTGTATTTTCCCAACATGTGTAGCTCATCTTCAATGTCACCTTGAAACAATACTACCCCAACACAAAAAGTACTTGTTTTTAATACTGTCCTCCAGTTTATTACATGGACATTTCCTAGTACCTTGTTTTGAAAGCACCATTAACTAAACCAAAAATCTATGTGCATAAAACATTCAGCTTCCCTGTCCTGTTGTTTTATATATCTGTTAGTGTCAGAGCTGAAAACAGCTACAAACATGATGACAACAAACCAGTATTCTATTCTGTTATTGAATATGTTAGTTATGAGCTGGCAGCAGATGCCAGAGTTGCTGGTACTTATCAACAGGATCACCAAATGTTGGCAGCAATAAGCAGCAGTGGAAGTTATGCTTCAGTTGTGGGTTTAGTATCAACTTTAGCATCTTAGTACACACACAGGGCTAGATCATAAAACTTGTTACTAAAGCAAATTACAAACTGCTCTACTGAGGTTAGGTATTTTTGACAAGGTTTGTTTCACAGCCAAAATACTGTATGTGCAGAGACATTTTCTCAATAGATTTTAAGCTCAATAATTTCCCACCAAATTTCAACACACTTTATGCTAAGAATAAAAATAAAAATAAAACTCTCAGCCCTGCTTATGTTTAAAACTAGTGACACATATGTTGTGATACACATCATATGAGTCATGCAAGTGCTGCATAATATAATACATACTGCTCAATAAACTGAATTGTATATCTGGTACGTATGTTGTTGACCTTGCTGTGGAAATGTATCAGTCATACTCCCTGAAGATGGCCCACTGAAGATCAAAACATGTCAGAGTAACACAGTCCTAATAAAGTGGTGTGAATAATGTCAGTGTACATTAGTTGGTTTCTATATTAAATACAGATCATATGATGTTTTCCAACACAGAACACGATGCTAAAAGAAACAGCCACATATGTGTAATACCAAATTTCAATACATTCTACATAAAAATGAACTACTCATGTATGTACATACAGGTTTTTCACATTTAAATACAGTACTAAACTGGTATGAGAAAAGATGTTTTCAATAAACTTTATTAACCTAATGTGAGTTACTCTCATGCAGAGGACTCATAATAGGGGATGGAAGAGCAGATGGATATTCCACATGTTAAAAAAAAACAGGTCTCTAAGCACAAACTTCTCTTACAAACAAATTCAAAACAGTTTTAGTATCAAAATTTCTTGGAAATCCCACTGTACCTCAATATAAATGTATATATATGACACATACACGAGTTGGTTGTTTGTACTGCCAGTGCTTCCTTTAACATTTTACTCTGAATTACAGTTCAAGCCCAGCTGTGGTTATTTCCACTATTTGTACAGTGAGTCATCAAGTTAGCAGAAGGAGAGGGTGCTGCAAAGGGGCTTATAATTAACTTGTGTCACACGCATGGCCAAACTCACACACAGAGACCAATGGCTACAATAAATCAATGTAAGGGTGTGGCATTAAACTGCAAATATATTAACTTATTCTATATGAGTTAGAAAAACATACTACAAATATGGAGTGCACATATAATGAAAACTGCTTAGAATGACACCACCCATTTCAGGTAGGTTTCCATTTAATGCAAGGGCCTACTTACACTAACTAATTAATTCCATAGAACAGAGTCCTTCTTGGTAAGCTACCAGTCTCCTCAGCTAGTCAAGAAATTACCCATGTTTAAAGAACCCAAAGTTCATTACAGTGTTCACAAGAGCCTGTCACTTGTCCCCAACCTAAGCCAGTTATATCCAGTCTACACCAGCCCATCCTATTTCTGTGATATCCATTCTAATATTGTACTCCAACCTATATGCAGGTCTTCCACGTGATCCCTTTCCCTCACGTTTTCCAACCATAGCCATATACGCATTTCTTTCTTCCCCCTTGCACACCACATGCTCTGTCATCTCATCCTCCTTAATTTGATCACCTGAACAATATTTGGTGGGTAAAAACCATGAAGATCCTCATTATGCAATTTTCCTCAGCCTCCTCTTACTTTTCCCTTCCAGAGCCACTGTGAGAAGGTTCAGGCCCCTGTGTAAAAATGATTTGGCTTCCCAGGGGAGGGTGGACTGGCTAAAAATCTATACACTAAATCAGACTCTCAGTTGTAGAGTGACTTGGGCTTCGACTGAAAGGGTTCATTTGTACAATTGACAAATACTGATACTACCGAGAAATACAAATACATAAACAACATAGTCAGGTTCTGGGCCCCCTTCTGGACCATCAGGTACTGGAAATTTGTACCAGCTTTCCATCTTGTCGGCACTGCCTCTTTCTTAGATTCAAATATCCAACTCAACACCCTGGTCTCAAATACCCTCAGCCTATGTTCATCCGTTACTGTGAAAGACAAAAGTTTTACAACCAAACAGGCAGAAATATAGTTAATATATTTGAATCTTTAAACTTTTAGGTAGCAGACGAGAGATCAATGACTTACAATCAAATGGTAGAGAGCATAAATCATTCTAGAAAAATGAAATGAACTTGTCAGAACAATATTCATGGTATAATCATTTGTCCTAACATGTCCATTATGCTAGTGAATAAGAACACATAAAACTGTACACCTTATGTGAGAGGAATCGTCATCTTGATCCATTCATTTATCCTGGTTTAAATTTTGTCATTCCCTTTAAGACAATACAGGTCTTTGTGTTCCCACACGGAATCTTAGGGTGCAGACACACCACAGCAGACCAGACCAGACATGCTGGCCAAACAGCACTACAATCAATCCCAGTCCAAACAACCCAACATGGCTATCACGAAGATCAGTCGGCTAATGAATCTGTCAACATGGATGTGTTTAACTGACATTTTATTAGTTTTTGAACATAGTGTGGTAGTTAAGATTCTGATGTAAATCCAGTCTTACATTGAAAGGATGTTACATCTTTATTCAAATTGTTTTGAAATACTCTTACTTAGCCTTCATAATACAGTGCTCTTGATGTTAACAATTTGCAGTCCACTTCATTAACCCTGATGGAACACTTCATTGATAGAATAATTATGTGCAATAGGGCTATTCTGTACAGTCACTGTAATTTGAATTAGAATTTGAATTTTACAGTAGACACAGTTCAATTGAAAACCAACCCCAATTATACATGAAGCTTACCAGCCTTACATTTCTGCACATAATACATATAACTTAGCGCACATTAGAGTAGGTGTTGGGTATTAACTCCTCAATCACACATGCTGGATTTCAAAACAAGTAAAACATTGGGAGGCCATATTCTAAATCTCCTACGACACTTTTCACATGATTTCTTCCTTATACAGGTTTCCACAACATTAATCCTCTGTATTCAACTGTACTGTTATGACTAAAGAAGTCAGAAGAGTCAGTACAACCGTACACGTGATAATAGCACTGGCCGAGTCTTGAGGTGGCCTGTGTCAGCAATTTCTAGACAAGGCCTTTAAACAGTATTTAATAATTTGTTCACTGGGTGTCAAGCATGCCTGACAGCTGAAGGAGGGCATTTACAACACCTACTCTAACATGCAGTACGTCACATACATAAAAATGTATGACCATTGCTTGCCATGTGTGTGGGTCCAGGTTTCAATTGAACTCCCTACCACGGACATACAAAAATCATGGCATGAACACGATGCAGTACAACACAATACAAATATGAAGTATGTGATTTGTACAGTTATATCATCTAAAGTCAACTTGTTTTAAATTTTACCACGCTGTCTACAAAGAAAAATAGTAATGAGAACGGATAGGTAATGACTGGCAAGAAAGGGTATGCTACATTATTAATTTGCAGGACAAGTTATAACTATGGATTAACAAGTTAACACATGTTTTATCATCAGCAGCAAATTACATGGAGTTTGGTTTGTAATAATTTGATGTTACTTTACTATAAATAATTTGTTCAACTTGGCAAAGGCACCAACCCCTTGAAGCCTACTGGCTACTTCATGTACTTCATTAAATAATTGTACATTCTGCACACAGAGTGCATTTATCACTCACGAAACAGCAATCAACAGGCCAGCACTTAAACATGTTACATTTTTATGAAAGAATAAGGAGATTTTTTTTTTGACACGACATTTTGACAGAAGGTGTGTTTGTAACCCAACTGTCTTGTAATGCTGCAGTCTCAGTTTGATGAATTGTGTGGGTTAAGACAAATCGATGTTTCATGAGCATTAAGCTTTTTACACTCCTCAGAACAAAGAGTGATTATTTCCCTATACAGCACTAAATGAACAGTGTTTATAACTGAGATGGAAAGTGTCTACTGTGCGTTACAATATGAACCTGTAAGTACATAAAATTGAGGTTACTTTTGCTAGAAACTCACAGCAAATGCCCAGGTTTGACACCAGGTCATTTCATGTGAGATTCGTGGTGGATAAAGTGGCACTAGGACAGGGTTTTGTCTGAGTATTTAGGTTTCCCCAGTCAATAACATTCCATCAGTGCTCCATACTCATCATCTACATGTTGCTCTTACCAGAATGACAAATGACCGAAGCCTGGGACCCTTCCAAAAAGCAGTACTCTTTCAGAAATAGGGGAGCAGGATAGGAAAGCACTTTTCACTTTTTTTTTTAAATTTTGAGTGCTGGTCGCTTTACGGCAACATACAGCACCAGTATAATCGGGAAAGAGGTCTGGACTGTGAACTGACAGCTGAAGATAAATTAGTTATCTACATCAGTATAACAGCTAAAAATAAAGTGTGCAATATACCACACTAGAATCACTGTACATGTATACTCTAGTAAATTTGCATTCTCAATATTACCATAATAAAATTAGAACAGTATAATAACTCAACAAGACATACAACACCAGACACAACTTCATGGGGCCTGCCTGCAAATTATGTGGTTTGACAACCAGCATAGTCTAATATCAGAGTTCCCCTGTTAAACTGGCCTGGTCTTGTCTGTTTCAGTGTGTCTGAACCCTCAGGGACTCTTCAATGTTCTATGTCAGTTCTCCATGCAAGAATTGTCCTGTGCTAGATGCAAATCAGCTGCAAATTGGAGACACATTTAAAACTAAACCATTAAAATTGTTTTGTTTAAGTCTGATTTATTAGTTAAATTGTAGTCATTATCATTTTGTGTTGTGTTATGGCCTATTCTTTTCATGTTTGTACACACAGATTTTGTGAATCAGTGTTGTTTTTAAACTGATTTACAAGCTAGAAATAAACTATATTATTATTATTATTACTTACTTACTTACTTACTTACTTACTTACTCCATGGCGCAGAGTCCTTCTTGAGAAGCTAACTGGTTTGCAGCTAGTCAAGAAATTCCCTGCATTCGATGGAACCCGAAGGTTCATTACCGCACTCACAAGCGTCCGCCACCCATCCCTATCCTGGGCCAGCCCAATCCAGTCCACATACCCACATCCCACCTCCTGCAGATCCATCCTAATATTATCCACCCATCTAAGCCTAGGTCTCCCCAATGGTCTCTTTCCCTCCGGTTTCCCTACCAAGACCCTATATGCCCCCCTCTCCTCACCCATACGTGCCACATGCCCAGCCCATCTCATTCTTCTCGATTTTATCACCCACACAATATTGGGTGAGTACAGATTATTATTATTATTATTATTATTATTATTATTATTAAAATATCCATATAATGGGTTTTGATGTGTATGTTACAATTATGTACTATATTCACCTCTCCCTTTGCTTTAATTATGATCTTAAATTGTCTGAAACTGTAATAATGCTTTGCTTCTCTTTTGTCCTGGGGTTTATTCTTGTCTTGATTTTGTTTTTATGCGTCTTGCTGGTCATTACACTACTGAGTCAGAACGTAAATAAACAAGACTGCCAATGATGTATTCTGCAATGCAGCACAGATCTAACCAAGGCATTCTTTACTTTCCAAAGGACATACAGTAGCATGGTGCATGCGTAAATATATTTTAATTTATACCCATCAAATAAGTATGGCTTTCCCCACGCTGATTTTCACTAAACTTGCAAATACTCAACATGGTTTCGTGTGGATCTCTTACACAATTTCACCGATAAGGGAAAATAAACGTGGAAAGTACTGACAGAAACTCATTTAGGCCTGTCAGTGAGATATGGCTTTAACTGAGCTGATTCTCATGAAACCCAAATCACTTAATAAATTTTTTTGGACGTTTTCAGTACAGAATTTTATCCAAATCGGACGAAAAAGTGGAAAATAGGGCAAAATTTCACTTACTGCCTGAATTGAAGTATAGATTTAAACTCACCGATTTTTCACGAAACTCATATCTGCTTAATCACATTATGTGAAAATCTCATGTATCGAATTGCGCCCAAATCGCTCAATAAATCTGGAGAATACAGGTAGAAATTCATTCACGTCCTTAAGTAAAGTACGTCCTTGAGTAAAGTAAGACTCAAGGACAGTGGGCCGATTTTCATGCAACTCACTCTTGATCTATAACTTCTTGTAAAGAAATTCTATACCGAATTTCATGAAAATCCGACAATCTTTAGTCCTTGATAGTAGGTCACAGACAGAGTGACGTGGTCGCCACATCAGGCATTTTTTTTAACTTCGTGACGAATAATCCAACAAGAATTCAATGTGTGTGATTAAGTCAATAATAACAGACTTATTCACGCTTCTCAATATGTCTGCTGGCAAACCTTCACCCATACCTGACTGTCGGTGGGATTAGGTTTAGTCGGGGGAAGGAGATTCATTCTATCCCCCAAGATCAAGGGCGTGGCCTAGGGAGTTGCGAACTATAAGGCACGTTTTTATAGTATTGCTTTTTGTCCCGCTCGTAAGGTATTTTGGTTAAACCTATATTCTCTAGATATTTTAGGAAATTTTTGGTGATCACTCCTTCCGCCGAGATGACTAAGAGATGTGCAACTACGTTGTTAGGCTTCCCGATACTGTATTATTATTATTAATCTCCTTTATGCAAGGTATCTACATTTATACGCCTGAAACAAACCATGTTTCCAAGGCACATTAGTGTTACAGCTATTCGGTAGTTACAGTTTATGGTACACGTAATATTATTTCCAACGCTGAATGTTTTGTACTGTTACATTAGCACTTACCGAAATATGTATGCAGTGCCTAATATGGCTCTTTTCTGTAGTTTCTTGATTTCGTGCGTTCCCGATGTGTTGCGCGGGTATTTTCTATATGATTCTGAGATGGTTCCAGTTGCCCCCATTATTACTGATATCTTTCTTTTTTACATTCAACACGCGCTGTATTTCTATTGTAAGGTCTTCATATTTTAGAATCTTCTCCGCTTAAGTCCTTGATCACAGTTCTATGTTCTGGAATTGCGACATCTATTAACACGCATGTTCCCTTTTCACTGTCACGGGTTACGTTGTCCGGTTTATTGCCAGAGATTTTTTTTCGGTTTGCAATCGTTAACTACATAATATGGTTACCTCACCTTCACGACTCGTTTCTACTGATTCTGGTACACGCTCGTGCCAGTGTTGTTTAATTTTATCCCTATTTCCTTGCACATCTTAAAGTGTAGTTGAGCACACACTCTATCGTGTTTCTTTAAGTACTGTTCTTTTGCCAATATTGGGCACGCTGATATTACGTATTCTACTGTCTCATCAAATTGGTGACACAGTCTACATTTGATGTTTCTGTTTGTAATATGTCTGTTTATCACCACCGTCCACATTTGTTACTTGACAGAAGGTTAGTTGGTTCTCAAAACAGTACGGGTCTCACTGACCAACACTTCTTATTCACTATTTTGCAAAAAAGTGCTAAGTATACGGCATGTATTAAGTATTACTGCTTTCGTCATTAAAATATATAGAGCAGGGCGGAGATTAGCAGTTTCAAACATCCATGCAATTTGTTTCGGATAATACCCGTTATGTGCGGACGTACGAGTATATAAGACGCTTCCGGTTGCCACATTCTTATTAGCCCTTTTTTTAAGTCCGTTTATTATTATTATTGTTATTATTATTGAAATTTTTAGCGTTTATTCACACATTTGATATTATTAATCACAAACAGCAACATATCTGACATAGTTATGATGCCACATAATATATTCAGGCACAACAAAATGTGACTGGTCCCGAAATAAAACATAGCCACCACAGGCCGGATACTGAACAGGGTGCAATAAAAGAGAAATACGTTTTGCTATACTGACAAGACAGCTGGAATGAAAAATGAAAATATGTTGAGTGACAGCAAGGCAGAAGAGCTCTTTCGGCAACAGACAGTAGCAACATGCCTAGTGTTTCAGATAATGTAAACGGCAGTTGTTTCGTAGCCAGGAATATCCCTATGAGTCACATGCACACAGATCCTAGGGGACACGTGTTCCCTGAGAGCCACACTGCCTTAGAACTCACAGACAGTAGACGACACTCAAGCTACGCCACACTTGCGACAGAAATATACAGCTGATTCATGGTACAGCTATGGCTAAAAGACTTGGACACTTCTGAAATGATCCAGATACACTGTTCATGACTCTGAAGCAGATGTGTGTACACTCCAAAACAAAACAAAAAAAAACTAAAACGCACTGCATAAAGTAAAAAAAAAAAAAAGAGACTTAAGCTTACCATATGTCCCAGATATACCGATTGTGAAGCCAGTTGTTCATGTCACTCCCCCCGCCTTCCACGTTGGGTGTGCCCCAGAGTCAAACTAGTCACAGGGATAAGAAAAAAAATCCCCATGTCATCGCGAGGATTTTAGCGCTAACTTTCCAGGCTGTAGGCCACAACTTGACTACGTTTTCATGGCACCCAATTACAAACAGTACTCTGTTACATTTAATGTCTGTTATGTTTTCAGAAAGCTCCCCCCCCCCCGGCATTCTTCGTACCCTCAAGGCACCTTCCTGTGCAACTGTGCATGAGTTTGTGGTTTCCCTCAATCGTTCCAAGTAAGGACCAGACGAGGAACAATTCCTTGTTTCTGTCCTCTAGGACCAAGTACCCTAATAACCCTGGAAATTAATTCACAGAATTTATCCGGGCTGAAATGTTGGCACGGAGCAAAACTACCAACAAGGTGGAATAACAGAACTAAAAAGAATAAGCGAAATTGCCTGTAATATGAGGCTGCCGGGATGGCGTAGGCGGTATAACGAATCGCCACGAGCTGTGCCGTCCGGGGATTGAATCCCGGTGGGGACGAGATTTTTCGTGCCCGTCCAGACCGGCACCGACGCCCACCCTGCGTCCGGACAATGGGTTCCGGATGTCTCTCGGGGGTAAAGGGGTAGGGGCGTGGCGTCGATATTGTGAATGGGTTGGAGCTACACCTCCGCCTCCACTCCGTGACTGGCCAGACATATCATGGGGTTACCTTTACCTTTTATCTTTGTACGCAACATGAACCAGATGGGAAATATGCATACTTTACTAGTACTAGTAACATAACATAATAATCCTTGTGCTACTAAGTTCCTACACAACTATTACGGTTGAGACAGCTTCATTAAATAACGCACAAACAGCTCAATCAAAACAGTAATGCTTCTTATTTATACGTGGGAGGCACCCTATTTGAATCTCGGTCAAGGTGCCAGTTGTCCTGAATGAGCGTTTTATGATCTACCTCAAGAACATGCTGAAATAAACTATTACTGCTCCCATCCAATCCTTTAAACTTGACCACACACTGCCATTGCCCCATATCATCTGACACCAAATAATCTCGACAGCTGATAGTGTGGTTTCACAACCTATGAAACACACTATGGCCAAAATTTAACGTGACGCATAAGAGTAACTTCTAACAGGAAACCAACCCCCCCCCCTCCCCCGAACTATACATCACCAACCCAGATGTAAGGGATAATCAGAAATACATCAAAGAGTTAAAAAAAATTGTGCTTTGAAACAGGCAGCCATAACAGTGCAAACGGTAACTGATTTAAAGCTTTTGCTAACTGCATGATGTGTGCCAGTGAGCAGTGCTGCTGACATTCAGAGGGACAAGTAGTCTAGGTACTTCAAAAGACAAAACAATGCTGCTGGTCGCGGCGGCGGCGGTACTAGTAAGGAGTTTATCGTTGTCATCGTTGTCGTGACAAATGGACGGATAGATGAATAAATTAATTAACTACCTGAAGCGTAGTCTTCTTCCAGATACTTAGAGTCATTCAGATACTGAAAACAATCCCCACTTTAATAGAACCCGAAAGTCCATAACCATGTTCACAGAAACCCATTAACAGACCAGTTAACAAAGAAGTGTGACAATTTCTTCTCACAACTTCACATACATTAATCCCTTGCTCCTCCTAACATAGCAGAATCGAGTAAAATGAAAATGAACCAACCCCATCTAACAGAGCACACCACCAGAAAATGAAATTTAGAATTTAAATACTGGCTGATAACACCATGCAGTAGTGTTTTAAATGGAATGGATCAAGAAAAGAAGTCAAAATTCAAAACTGAAAACTACATAGAAACCACAAAATTTCCTCTCCAAAGTAAACACTCAGTAAATCAGAAAAACAAAAAATGTACATATAAGATCTAAAATTAACAACCATTTACTTTCTCTACAACATATTTCAACCTTTAACAGGGTAGAAACACATTAGGGGTGCAGGAAATGGTTGCTAATTTTACAACTTATATGTATAACTGGTTTTTTAAAAGATTTATTCTTTTGACAGGTACATGGTTAATCATGCAACAACAGCAGCAGCAACAGCAGCAGCAGCAGCAGCAGCAGCAGCAGCAGCAGCAGCAGCAGCAGCAGCAACAACAACAACAACAACAACAACAACAACAACAACAACAACAACAACACATCTAGCAAAATAAGATGGAACACCTTTCATTGTATTATCACTTACTAAAAAAAACACTATTATAGAAGTAAGGTGTTAACAAATTGGGAAATCTGTGATCATGTTTGCAGATCAAATGACCTAAACGAAATACTTCCTGCAAACAACAAACACCATATAATAAATTTTTAACTTACTTTAAAAACTAAATAACGAATTTAAAATGACATACCATTGAGATGACCGCAAGGAAACATTTCCCCCTTCCTGAGAAGGTTGCTTAATCTTGACACTTTGTTAAACAGTCATTATTCAGCAAATTTTGACAAGTACTTTTACAGTGGACAAATCACTTGATAAAGTGACTAATGCAAACAAAGTCATGTTCATAAATTAGAATCAGAAATTACTGTAAAATGCCTGACAATCTTTTGACATAAATGTCAACAAGGTACAGTTCCATGAACACAAGAAATAACTGACTTCCCACTCAACACTTGAACAAGCTGTTTACTTTGCCTTCACCACACAACAACAATCACACCAACTGCAGAAGTTCCTACTTACTCATACGTGTGCTGTGTGTGCCTCATCTCTTAAAACTAAACACTCCTTGGCCAACAGCACAGAAGCCAAGCAGTCTGACCCACTGCAGGCACCCCAAAACCCTTCACCACACCCCTCCCTCCACAACTTCCTTGCTTACTGCTTGGTTTATTTCTGACAAACTACTTTGTCTGCCTGCCTACAAATGCTGTTACCCCACATTCTATTCTCTAGTAATACATCCAACAGTATCCTGACTCTCTCACTAATAGACCAATCTGTACATCCTATTAGTCACTAAGTACAATGAACCAACACCAGGTCCAATGAAAAGAACAAGTACTGATCTTCACAGATATGAAGTTAATGCACCTGTTTTCTATACAGGTCTTAGGTTTGTCTATTGTACCAGGGGATTTGTCCTAAGCAGTATGAGCACAGTCAGAGCATTACTCAGTCCATCTATGCAAATACTGGGATAATACCTTAAAACAGAGCAACAAATATTCTTTGGACTTGAAGCCAGAACACACAGACTAAGCTGCACTTCCTGATCAGCACACAAATCAAACTTTACATTAGTTAACAGCATTACAATAGTATGCCCAGCAGTCACTGACAGTAGTACCTATGTAGCTGTGGATGGTCAACAGCCAGAAGAGATAGCTTCTGAGGCACAGTCAGTGTTGAGGTGGGATTTTTAAAAGTCATGAGCCGACATATATTGAAAACACCTACTACTTCCCTAGACAAAAAATTTTTTTCACAGCAATACTCCCATCCCAACAATGCAACCTTTCATAAAAGAAGATTAAAAATGCACAGAAACATATGGCCATTATTTTAAATGACAATTGCTAGCCATTTCCTGTCAGATTACTTACGTTATACATCAAGCTCACTCATTGGCTTGCTCCCACACTGCTTGTCAAAGTGGATGTGATATATCTAAAAGACATACATAGTCACTATGAGGATTCTGTATGATACTTGCTAGAATAAATGTCATAAATTCAGATGAACGTTTCCTCTTGCACCTCTTCCAGGCAGAACAAAACTTTATAAACACATGAAAAGTTTTCAAGCACCAGATTCTGCTCTGGATAGTAAGAGAACATACAGAAGATGTGTTCTGAGGAAAACCTGCAAGATACTGGTGCTACTTGTAGACTGGAAACAACCTCCAAGAAAACCACTGGCTCAATTTGCACAGTAAACAAGCATGTCTGCATCATCAGCACAAAATACAACTAAACTGCTGCACCTGCATCCATACAACACAACTACAGTTCACAAACTCGGAACCACAAACTGTGAAGAAAGACTGAATTTTGTGACCTAGTACCTTCCTGAGGTACAGATGGTGGCCTGCATAAAACCTCACATTAATCAACAAATGGCCCGTACATGATGTTAAGGTTTATGTGTGGTGAGCTAGCACAACTAGGATTCCTAGCTCCATTTATTTTTTCTGAGACCATATATTCACACTCATACGTTACACACATTCAGACACTACTTTCTGATCACATCAAAAACAATTCTATGCACGTTGACCACGTGATAAAGTTTTAATATAACTAAAAATCATACCATCACTGCTTAACACACCATTCTGAATGCTTCCTTTCAGATCGTCTTTAATGCAAAGATTATTACTACACATGTTCCACTTTAACCTGCCCCACAAGTCAAAAAACCGAACAAGATTAATGAAATGATTTCCTTTTCTGAGACCATAAACATGCACCAATGTTACACACATTTTGACACTAGAAAACTGTTTTGCATATATGGTGCACAGCACAAGAAGAGCCAAGATAACATTTGGGAGTCATCCAGATAGAAAATATACATTGAAGCTTAAGATTTAAAATAAAAAACCAACATTTTACACCACGTAACATGTGTGAACTGAGGTAGTAAGGACAATGAATATGATGACTACTGCCATGCAGTCTGGTAAGGCTGTCCCCATTGCTTTGGAGGAACCTACTTCTACCCTGAAGACAGTGGACAAAGGTTCCACCAAAATGTCTCCCTACCTGAATATGCAGCATCAGATCAAAGAAGACACACATTCTTCACAAATAATCCAGATATACTATCAGCAATAAAATATCTGTTATACACACTTTACTTCTCTGAGAAAGTAATTCGTTGAAATTATGCCAACTACAGAAGAAAGACACTAAACTGAAAGGAAAATTACTCTCGTGACCACTCCTAAAATTCAGCCAGGGTTTTAGGCAGATTTGGTACAGTGCAACACACAGCAGCAAGAAAAATAAAACCAAAGAAACATGGCAGATGCCCAGGTCTGTAGTAATAAAACATGCTGTCCCAGTGACGAGTGAAAGGGAAGTGCAATAACCTCTATCACACAGACAAACTGTTGCTGCCATCTGCTCACTGAAACCAGCTTCTGTCACCAACTTAAAAAATTAGTGTCTCTGCTCCCAAATGTAATTCTTTAAAACGGCAGTCTAAAATACTCAAAATACAATTATAAAAGAGGACCAACTGAACCCCTCCACCATATATACAGATGTCACTGGCCTATTCACAAAGCATTATTGGAATGTAGAAATTTCCATTTTTTCTCCCACCTCCTTGCATGTTTCTTTTTTCTTGTATTAATATAATTTCCAGTTGGTCCTAAACATCTACACCACTGTATTCAAGATACAGTAACCATTCTCAGAAAACAGATACATGCTGCTTCTATTTCACTTTTTAGTTTTTGTTAAAGCCTGGCATTCTAATTCATATGAAAGAACCATATTCCCAAACTTCACAAAATTCATGCTGCTTCTTTAATACCTTTCAAGTGGTGTATTGTACTGTTATTCATATATTTTGGAATTTTCATAATGATGCCTTAATCTCCTTATTGCTGCCAACTGTATAACCCGAGTAATTAAATTATTAGTATTATTATGTTTCCAACTACCTGATAACTGATTACAACATTAGCTTCTCAACAGTCACAGGATGTTGTAATGGTCCAGACTTGCATTCAAACAGTCTGTCTTCCAGCAAATCCATAACCTCTTTCAAAGTGAGTTCTGTACAGAGTGTGATCTACTGCTTCAAGCACCAAGTTAAAATCTCAGTAATGTACTGGATATTTCTGTTATCCCTTATGTATCAAATGTTAATTCCATGTCATTTGATTTAAATGTACTGAAACACGAAATTAAAAAAATTCAGAAATTTAAATTAGATGTGTCTAGTTTAACATAATACGCCCATGTTTCAAACTTCTGACAATAAAAACAACAGAGGCTCACATTGAGGAATATCAATGAAACAGAAAGAGCATTTAAGAAGACGTAATCCCAAAGGACAGAAAACACTGGTGAAGAGTGAACGAGAAAGATATGTGCACTATATAAATGTCAGAGGATTGGCTGAAACAACCCACACAGGACAAAAACACTGTATGATGATGTATCTCAGGTCAAAACTTAAAATTAGAAATGCCATGTGATCACACACTTTAAGAATGTGAACCTTTGGAAAATAAAAACTAAAAATACTTAGTGTAAGATACAAGAACTATGTATGGCCTGAGTGTTACTGCTTCTGACTTGTAATCAGGACACACCTGGTTTAATTCTCATCTGGATCACTATCTAACCAAACTAAAGCTTTCTGAAATTGTTTCCAATTCATTATACACTAATCATCCTCTCATTCAGCCCTACATAGCCAGAGCTACTGATGGCATCATTAACCTTTAGTATGGCCTTCTAAATGCTAGGTTTCTGCTGCAGCCTGAGCACTATTCAATTTAAACATCCAGCACCAAACATTTTCCCTTTCCAAGGAAGAGGAAATATATTTAATGGGATAAGATATGGGAAGAGCAACAGAGAAGTATAACAAAGAATGTGAGAACAGCCTGGCAGGATATTGAAGACAGAAGAGATTTGGTGTTTAAAACAACCAACACAGAGTAAACATCTGATATGTCAAAGTCTATAACTAGAAATGGCATGTGATCATCACATGCTTCAAAACCTTGAAGTCATATGCCCTAAGCAGACTGAGACAGTCATCACAACACACACACACCGCAGTCAATCAATTCTAATTCTCACACAATTTGTTTTGTGTCAAATGTATGACACAAGGCATATCTACTTTAAACTCGTGTAATTTTGTTTACCGATTAGATTTCATGCCATCTGACAGACTACAAAGACTGTCTTATTCACCCACTTGCAGTTAAAAAAACGATAATAGGACGTGAGATCAGAGGTTCTTATGGCAGTGACTATCAAGACTACTGTTCTCAAGGATGTGATTTATCCTTAATCATTGCTTATTTAACAATGTCAGTAGCTATACAGTCCGTGAAAAGTGGGTCCCTGTCACCACAGCATGGCGCGTCCTCAGGTTGCGGATGAAGGAACGGCCTCCGATATGGAGGGTAGCTACGAAAATAATGAATAAGCAGTCGCGGACAGCCGACGAGGGGCGGTCCTCCAGCTTGTGGTTGGGTGAGGTGCTAACAACGCCTCCCCGTGAAAAACATCTGTTAAGAAATATTCACAAGGTGAGATGCTTCCTCTGGAGACAAAACAATCCAGAGGTAAACTACTCCCCCACTCCGATCTCCAGGGGGGAGTGTTTCTAGAGGAGGTATCATGCAGCAGGAAAAGGGACATTTTATTGGGTACGTGGAATGTTAGGAGCCTGTATAGGGCAGGTTCACTTACGGCAGCGGCCAGGGAATTAGCCAGGTACAAA
>Ga0123355_10006133_pt1 | contig 17738 bp, 8 predicted proteins | sample TergutEmb28metaG_3_FD_89872 | JGI IMG/M metagenome (GOLD analysis project Ga0123355, IMG submission 89872) | Embiratermes neotenicus P1 segment gut microbial communities from Petit-Saut dam, French Guiana - Emb289 P1 | ecosystem: Host-associated > Arthropoda: Insects > Digestive system > Gut ...
GGTGGCCCGAAACATGTTGAGCAACCTATAAAGGAAAAATAAACATAATACCAAAAGTGACATCTAGTTGGTCTCTTTATCCACATTGAACTACGATGCACGGTCAACCATACATCAAAACTCAGTGATTTATTTCGTTGTATTACGTGAAATTTGGTGCTGTGGCAGCATGCTGCCACAGCACCAAATTTCACGTAATACAACGAAATAAATCACTGAGTGTTTTAAACTGTAACTTTGGCATGGAACAAAGTATGCTCCCTGAAGATGATCGTATGATCGAAACATTTAGGAGCGTTTTAGGTGTTTTAATGTAAATTTAAGATTATTAAAGACCATATATGTACATTTTTTGGTGTGTTACTTAAACTACAAAATGCACGATGCATCAATAAAAATAACGATAAAGGTATTATTATTTTTTTTTTAACTTTCAGCCTTTCATTCTTAACATACGGTGGCTAAACTGCTTATAGAATATATGAATTCATCATGCTGGTAGTATGAATTGTGAATTACAGTCAGTGCGCACTAGTTCCTTCTTAAGTCTGAACTTATAAATGATTTAAAAGTAGTTTTGAAAATACTTTTCAAAGTATTTACCTGAGAAGAAAGTGTAGCAAATAACAGTTGTAAAATTCCTTCAGCTTCGTTACGCTTTTGCCATAGGCTTATGTTTCGGTGCATTACCATATACAAGTCACTGATCTCAGACAGCTGCTAATATGCGAGTAAGGACAGCCAATACAACCGTACACTAGTTTTGCTCCACTGAAACATAGACCAGTTCCTTGCTCACTCACTTCTTCTACCATTTACAATAAATTGAGGGCTGCTTTCATGTTTAAATGCAAAGCACCTTTCAATGCCACACCAAAATAATAAATTATACTCATTCCTGTTTTTTTTATTTTTTATGAATATGAACCAAATACCAAATAATTAGTATAATTTATAAACAGGGCGTCGCGATGAGAAATCAAGCCAATTTTCTTGTGTCATTGATGTGAAAGTTTTGAGGATCCGTTACTGTACTGTTAGAGTTAGGATTTTGTTTTGTGAAGCACTTGTTACCTAGCTACAATTTTGTATGCGTTAAATTCATCGGATACAACCACTAAAAATTCGCATCGTCACCATATTCGTAATTTTTAAATTACCAAGAATGTTCCGTGTAAAACATGAGTCACTTCCCTGACTTGTCTGAGAACTAGATTTCACCGACCTAGCCCTGTGGGTTTATTCGTCATCGCAACAAACCCGATAACCAAAGAAAACATTTTATTTGCAGCTACATTGCTGTTTTACATTCCACATAAATATTTGTATATGGAAATTTTCGCGTTTTACACTAACTATTGTTTTATATATTTTCGAATCCGAAATTAAGTGCCGCTATTTTATCTGTCGCCTTACGCTTTCTCGCGCTCGCCATATTGTTTTTGCTGATTATGGGAAATTAAGAAGATCCCTTTTGTGGTATCTTCGAATGGGGCTATGTTCGTAACAGTTTTCGTGAATATCGGTTAGTTGGTAGAGGAAACGGATAGGGGAAAAGAAGACGCGAAAACGATTGGCGTAGTTATCACCTATTTATACGTTTATTTCCTGTTTGGGAAGAAACTTCAGCTGGAGACGAAAAAGCTGCAAGAGAGAGATAAAAATTGTTATTAGAATGTTTATATAGTACTGCCTGGAGTCACTAGGAAACCGAAGGTAAGGAGACGACATTCGTTTCTGATAAATGCTTTTCTCTCATAGCGACTTCGCTCAGAAAATTGTAAGAATTCTGTTATGATTATTGCAAGCTTGAATACTGTTGTTCTCAAACGGTGTGCTGACTCTATTGCCGCCAAGTCATGCTGTCATCTGCAATGTACGGCACTGTGGTGAGATCGTCAGGGTTATGACACAGAGGCGAGTATCGCACATTAATTTGAGCAGGCTTTTGGTTGGTGTGTAGTAACAATGGGGTTTTTGAAGATTCAGGTCTCCTGGGTTTTTAGGCCATATCTTTGGTAAATAGGTATCGAATTCCAAGAATCGAAGCGTCTTCATCGTCAGGGTGAAGCAGCCCAAGAAATATCTTCCTTATATACTTGACCCTGAAGATGAAGGTGTCACGGCACATCGAAACGAAGGGAAACACTCCCCCAGCGACTCAGCGTAACTTCCCAGAAGAAATCAATCTTAATCAACACCGCTGTAGGAATCTTCAAGTGGTGCCGTTCTGTGGTAAGTGTGAAGTCAACCTTGGGTTTAAATACAATCCGAAAACCCCACAAACAATAGAATCTGCGACGTACGTGTTTACCTTCCTACGTTCTTGCAGATGTTACATTTTGTGTGAGGAGACTGTGCTGATATATGGCAAGGTGCGAACGAGATATCAGTCGGCACTCATCTACCAATATCAGACAGAAGAACCGCAAAATTTCTGATCCTTCTCCTGTCTTGGTATTTTTCTCTGTGTCCACCTCGCTTCTCCCTGTACATAGAGTGGTACAAGAGTCACTTGCCACTGGAGGCAGCATGTGACTTAAGCTTTATTGACGGAGCATTTGTTGACTATTTTAAGTGTTCAAAAAGTGTTCCTTCTACATTTACACATTTTATTCCTAGATGCGCTTCAAAATGAGAGAAAAATGACGGAATTATCATATGTGCGGCTTTTATGTTCTTAAACATCAAGTTTCAAGTGACGTTTGTGTCACCTTGTATATTTGTGTGTCATGAATGTATGAAGCTCTGCAATCTTGAGGGACGCAAATTGCAACTCCATATTTCTTTGAGCTACTGCTGCCTAAGTAGGCATGGTCAGCGGAATGTTAGGGTTTTTTTTTCCCTCACATGTAACAATTTCTGTGGGTGTGCACGGAGGCCTGAATTTTCTTAGAGACATATTAAAACACTTCCAAGACTGCAGAAGGTTTGACTTTCTTGTACCGTGTTAGGACGCAAGCAGTTATTCAACAGTATCTAACCCTCGAGGACCAGGTTCTATCGCAGGCTAGTGCATGTTGTATTTATGGTGTGAGTATAGTCATTGGGAGTACTCCGCTTGTCACCTGTTATTCTCATTCCACCAGCGTTCCATATTCCTAATTATTTTTCCTACCTTCGACGCTGTATAGCTACAGTAATGAACAGAGTTGTGAAATAAAATACTTGCCTCTCTTCTCGAAAATTTTCGAGTGTGGACAGCAAACAAGCTGACAGATAAGTTTGCTTAACTTGGTAACTGAAAATACGTACCTGCAGTGATGATTTCGTAGCCCGTATCCTATCGCTGACAACATTCTACCATTCTTTAATTTTTCCAGTACAACTGACAGAAATTCTTCTTTTGTGTGTGTGTAACATTTTTTGTCTTTAACAGAAATCCTTGCTTTTTCCAAAACTGTTAGTGCTTTTTCGCTGTGACCTTTGTAACCAGGTGTTCCACAAAGGATATTATTCCGCAGAAAGCTTTTGGTAGAATGAAAATAATTGCCTATTATGGACAGAATGTGTACTGTGCACTAGTGTTTCCATACAAGTCGCTACGATCGCTGATCCTCTCAGGTCCATTGGTCCATTGCCTCTATAAATTCACTCACAGAATCTGCTTCTTGTTCGTCACTTAAGGTGTCCATTGCACCAATTCCTCTTCAGTACTACTGATTATATTTGCTGAATCTTTAGCACTCAATTTCCATCAAAAGCTCCATGTATTTCTTCCCGTTCTTCACTGGTTGATGACTCATTAACACCAGCACAATATTGCCTTATTCTAAGTTACTTATCAAAAGGGAGAGAGGGAAAAAAACCACGGCGCCCAAATCCCTCTGTCCGTTACTTTAACAAAGCTGAAGAATATACACACAACCACACATCAATTTATGTAATTTCGTTAATACACAGCAACGGTAAACTAAAGTTTGTTTCTGTACACGACATGAAGTCATATAATGGGTTGGAGGTTCGTGTCCATTCGTACTTAATCACGGCAATATATGGAAGTAAGTGGTCAGCTTCACGTTCCGGCAACTTTTTACTCGAAGAAAGAGCCCACAATGTACTCTCTGAATTTGAGCGTGTTTGAGCCTCAGACCCAGTTTGGTTGCTTTTGGGTAGGAGACAAATCCCTTTGTTCCTGGAGGAATCGAACCGCGATTCCTCGGACGTCCAGACCATAGCATAGTCTCTCTATCGACTACGTTAGTACTGCTAAGGAGAGGTAATTACCGCTACGTACTTCTTGTAGACGCCATTAGAGGAGACCTTTTACATTTGGCGCCTGTAAAATATATGCTAAACATATTTCTCTCAGTTAATGGCAGTTCCTTTTGTGTTACATTTATCACCAGATGGTCCAGTTTGGTGCCGATGGCTTAATAAGTATAGATTTTTTTAAAACTTTAAATTAACTCATATTTACTTTTCTTATCAATATTGCGAAATTTATAAAATATCAGTCTTTACAAGCGCAGATGTTACTGACATGCCATATGGAAATGCGGCTGTGGGATTAATAGTGACCCTATTAGCACAGCACAATTAATATGATTTTTATGTCCTTCTAAGGCCTGAACAGGCCAGTAGGACTCCAGAAATTTGAGGATCTCAGAATATCTAGACAGTCGACACGTGAAGGTGGTAACGTTGTAAGCCTTTGCCCCCAGGAAATATTTCTGATACTCATTGCTGTTAGAAGCTGAGCCGATCCCAGGACCACAGTGGGGCTGTAAGGATTAAGTCAATAAAAAATCCCAACGATCCCGTCGGGAGTCAAAACCGCGACCCTTCAACCTGTAGCGCAGTGCCTCAACCAAATGCGCCACCGTATACCCCAAAAGGTAATTTTTAGACACAAAAAAGCCAAAATAATTAACTGGTGATATGAGATTATGTAGGGAGTAATTTAATGTTTCTGTGATTCGTGTCTATAATATATTTAAGCAAGTCAGTGACTGACGGTGACTACAGGACATGTTTTGAGCAGCGACTTAGGTTAAGAGCCGTTTCAATACGATCTTTTGCGGCCCTGCAAATTTAGGGTAAAAAGAAATTAAAAGTATGATTCGGAACATTCACAGTTCTGTCGGATTGCATATAAATCCCAAACCCAACAACATACTGCCTTCCATGACGTAATTAAACTTGTACTGTTACTATTGCGTCGCTATTCATGAAATAACGAACAATGGTTCCAGATGTACACACTGAGAGCTAGATAAATGTTGCGAACCGCTGTCTGCTGACTTTGGCCGGTTACTGTTGGTCCACGCACGAGACGAGACCTCCCAGAGGAGTTCGGTTGGGTTCTGTGTTCAGGACTGCACATAGTAGCCATTGCGGTACGCTGGCACGGCAATTAGTAGATCAGATTAAATTGCTATGGAGTGCAGGTTGTCACGCATAATGTATCTCAAAGTCTGAACAGCGGACCTTGTGGTCAGAATGCCCACTTCGTTCACAAAAGTGGAAATCGATTCCCCAGACTTCCTGTGTTATCTAAACTCTTTTATTTACAAGTTGCAGCTCTCATTGCTTATTTGCAACGTTATTTTGTGTTTCAATATTATCTTGTTTTTTCCACTGTGGGCTTGTTTACTGTGTTTTACGTATTTCAGACATGTAAATATTAGCATAAGGACAATAACATAAGAAAATGAGCCTGAGTGACGAGAGGACTATTAGATTGAACAGTCATATTTTCTAGTGATTCTAAATATGTTGCATGTTTGTGTGGTGTGTATCTTTATTTACTTCATTGCAATTCGTGTCAACTGATAACCCAGGATAATTCTGTGTTATTTTGTATTCTGTAATTTCTTGTTAGGAGAAGAGGAGCTAAGGCTATTCTATCTGATATTAAACTCAAAAATGCCTTTCTGGAGTACTACTTTCTTAGAGTACGAGCAAGACGGAGCCTAGATAGTCGTGTTGTAGGAAGAAAGGAACATTGTGTTTTAAATTGTAGTGCGCAAGGCGAAGAGGAGCCGAAACCGGTCCGGTCGCTTGCCAACACGCTGGTCGCTGGAAGAATGTAGTATTACATATTTTAAGCGCTTTGCTACCTGCTCGTAAGTCACGCATGAACAGGAAACCTTAGTAGAGTTTATTCCATGCAGTTATCAGAGTGCCGTGTAAGTGGATGTATAAAAGTTGGTTTACTGCGTGTTCTGCAGACTGCCTTTATGGAATCAGGCCAACCCGAAACACAATACTCGAAATATTATATTGAGTATGTGGACAGAAATAGCCTCCGAAAATAATAGAGGCAGTAATTTATTTTGATAAACCTTGTAAATCGTGTTTATGCCTGTCATGATGTTGAACTCCTGGTTGTTAACCCCGCGTCGTGCAGAGTCCACAGTGACTCAGACGGAATGATACGCCTGAAAAAAAAAAAGCGTCACGGCGCGCACCCTCTGTTGCTTCTAGGCCACCTTACCGGCCGTCTGGGACTTTCATGGCTACATTCTAGGCTCCGTCTTGCGCGTACCCGTAAGATGTAAAGCCCTCTTGTCACAGAAATTTACCTTTTTTTCGGAGGAACCTCCTGCCTCTAAGCTTTGAGACAGAGACAAAGTAGAAGAAGTTGTCTGCATTGAGGACCGAGACAGGAGGTTTTTTTGAAGGTCAATAAATGTTTACAGCATTCTGCGGCGTCATGTGCTAGAACACAGTAATCGTTGTAGCCACCGTCTTACGGACCTAGAGTTTCAAGTTGTTTCCTTTTCCCATATCTATTTGCAATGTAACATTTTCCTGAAGATTCGACAGTCATTGAAGAAATTTTAGGCTCGTTCGCAAACTTGAGAAAAACGACTATTAAATTCGACATGTCGGTCTGTTCTTCTGTCTGTCCGCATGGTACAACTCGGCCCTCAATGGACTGATATTCATGAAATTTGATAATTGAATATTTTGCGAAAATCTGTGTCAAGTTTCATTAAGATCTGACGAGGCTTTGTACGTTAATGGTAATATTCGTCTCAGTGCTTTTTAGAATGATAAATGTTTTAGACGAAAGATGATAAGAACATCAAAACATGTTAATAATTGTCCGACGAGATGCAACACAAAGCATTCTATTTATTATCCTGCAAGTTCACTGTATATGTTTGAGGTGTCAACCGCACCCATCAGGAGTACACAAAACTGTAACTAAAGCCTCCGCTACAGATCATATTTTTTGTGCAGTTGCCTCCCTCCAACGTGGCCAAACTAGCTTGGCCACGTTGGAGGGAGGTAGCTGCACAGTACAGCATGACCAGTACCGGAGGCTGTAGTTACAGTTTTGTGTACTCCTGATGGGTGTGGTTGACACCTGAAAAATGTACAGTGAACTTGCAGAATAATAACTAGAGTGCTTTGTGTTGCATCTAGTCGGATATTTATTAATATAGATCAGCGACGCACGGATCCTTAAACATAAAAAATATCAAAACACATATTTATGTTCAATAATTTTTTTTCCGAAAATCGTGCATTTTAGGAAATAATGTGAAAAGGTATTTTAAAGCTGGACAGGCCTCAGGTGACAAAAAGGCGCGTGCGCATTGCATGCTGCATAACTAAGATACATACGCATGCTCTCAATATGTAATAAAAAAGGTAAAGTGACCCCGTTACAGGCCCGGTGTGGCCCAGACGGTGGGTAGAGGTATAGCTCTACTCTTCCATGACCGCGGCACTAGAAGGGGGTGAGTGGTCAGCAGCACGCACCGGCCGCACTTTATCCCCGGGAAAGACCCGGTACCCATTTTACAGGAGGCTGGGTGGGCCGCAAGGCCGGTCTGGACGGGCGGAAATTCTCGTCCCCACCGGGATTCGATCCCTGACCGTCCAGCCCGTAGTCAGTTGCTATACCGACTGAGCTACCCTCTCAATATGTAACACTTATTGATTTTCACAACAACCATTACACGAAAGCGCCTCAATGTTACGTTATGTCTGTCGTGTTCTAAAATACTTTTAGTCCTTTACAAAGAGAGACCTGTAACCCCGTATAATAAATACTGAACCGAATGGAAGATTTTTAGGAAACTTGACTTCATATCATGCCCATAGAGACGTACACGACATCCAGCTTTGAAATTTTGTTGTCTCCAATAATTCCAACGTGACAGATGTCACCAAATATGAAATGGGTGCGGTACTAAGGGTCCTGAAATGTTCTGATGTGAAACTATGCGACTTCTGAGAAGGCGATTGTTTGTAGAAGGTTACGCCATGATTTATAACAACCTCGTTTCTGTGTAGGTTATAATTGTGCTGACATGCGTACACATATATCCGGCAGTCCGGGATTCGAGTCTCGGTAGGGCGAGAGATTTTCTCTTCTCAAGAAACTTGACGGGCGCCAAAGCCCACACAGCCCCCCGTTCAATGGGTATTGGGGCTACTTCTTTGGGGGTAGAGTGGCCAGACCGTGATGTTAAGCACACATCTCCATCTAATGTCCATGTTAAGAATGACGGGGTAAAGGGGATGTGTACCTTCCACCCCCCCCCTCCCCCCATGTATCGTAATGGCGTGAAAAGAGAAAAATTTGCCCTTAACTGTATAGTCATATATGCGGTGGGCTAATTTTTAAAAATGTTCCTCTTCTGCGACGTCTCTTTATTTTAATCTTTCTCTACTGAATGTTGCTCAGGATAAATACAGAGAAGTGTAGGACGCTTTGAATATGGTGATCAGCCTTCCGCGCGAAGCGGAGAATTATTTGACTTCTCGAGAAACTGCTGACTCCTGAAGGAGTCTGCTGTATGAAGTCAATGTCTGGCAGAGAGCTTCATGCGGATGGTACGTTACTGCACCTTACCGATCAGCTTATCTGAAATGATACGAACTTCCGTTTCTTCAGACGTGGCTAAAATTCGCCTTTTGTACTGAATAATAGACGAGAAACAGAGCGATAATTAGTACTTTTATACTGCCATGAATTTAAAACTCTCCAATGTACTTTTAAAGGACTTGGTTTTTAGTGCAAAATAATTTTTTTTTTCGGCACTGTTGTTTCTCTGTGGGTTTTGAAGACAGGAATGAAATAACAGTATGTCCACGCATATATCCTATCCACTTCGTGGAAATAAGCGCATTACCATGTAATACACGAACATTTACAAATCGTTTGTCATAGAGAAAGGAAATGCACGGTACCTAAACCGTCGCTTTCGCTTTAGACCCTAGGGATGCGGGACCATGACTATAAAGGTATCGCGTCTCTTCTGTACTCGCTTTCACTAAGCCACATATTACGTATTCATACCACGTGATTGCGGTGTACCGGGCCACAAACCGGCGTATAGCCTGCTGAATGCTAACACAGGTTGGACCTAGAAGACCTTTCCCCCCACTCACATCCTACATTTTGCTTGCCACTTATCTGCTTTATTGTGTTATATGGGTAAACTTTTGAAACAGAAAATACGGCCTGGACCAACTTTGTGCATGTAATTACGAATTTAACTGGACCCTAAATATAAGATCTGCGATACACGTGAGAATGGAAATGATATTTTGCTTTGTTGTGATTATTAGCAGCAGTGTTTTTGAGAAGGTTTGCACATGTAGCACGTATGGGAGAGACGATAAATGCATACACAATATTAGCCGGAAAACCTGAATAGAAGAGGCCACTTTGGTGAACTTGACGTATGTTTTTGTGGCACAGTAACCCAAATCGGATCTAGACTGCCTCTTTGAGAGGTTTCAAGATCACATACAATTATACACACACACACACACATAATAGGACTTCTCTGAACTATTAATCTGCTCGTCGTAGAGGCCGCTAAATACGCAATACACGAAACCCCAGGGGACGAAGATCCATGGCCTGAGCGGGATGCGAACCCTCAATCCCAGCAATGAAACCGACGCAGGTCTACGCCATAGACTACACCGGAATCGGCTAACATAACAGTATCAGAAGTATTTTTAAAGCAATGGACTATATTAAGAGTGTGTCAATCAGAATCTTGATACGGATCACTGGCAGGCTTTTTGTGAACCTTACAACGAGAATACGTTTACGTGTCATGAACGGCCCACAGCTTCTTGACGTGTTTCTCCCACTATCAGATTTTCAAGAGCTCAGCTCCAAGGAACCAGTTATTTGGCGATGTTTGTGTGAATTTATTTTTTGCTGACTCTCTTTAGGTAAAGACAAGTTACTAAACAACATAAAGATAAATGAATACATAGTCTGACACATTGTCAGTCTTAGATGTATGCAGGAGGCCGGATTTTAAATGTTACCTGCCTATCGTAATGTCTTTAATTTCTAAGCTGAGCCTAAAGCAATGGCAGAATGAAAATCTTCAAGCAGAAAGAAATGATTGGGATCTGAACTCGAAATCTTTCCACTAAGGCACAGGAGGGTTACACTTTTAACTCGACAAGGATGGTTGGAAACTTCTGCTGTCACACAAGGTCACGAGTCAAAAAGCCACTATGTACCCGTTACGGAAACTTTCGACGTTTTCGGAATATTTTGCGTACTTATGAACATCCTAAAGAAGTTCACTAGCTATCAGAAGATTACAGAGCTAAATCTGACTGTTTGCAGTAAATATTCATGTTCTGTGCAACGTTCATAAGTTTGCAGCAGTGTTGTTCTTAGAAACAACACAGTCAGATTGAAGAGGTTTTCGTATGAACGTCGGAAATCAATTCCCACGATAGCAAGAATGACAATGTCGGGCTGCATTTTCGGCACGATAAAAATGCTTAACCAGAATCTTATTATATTCTCTATTCTTTATTGAGGGTTTAGCTAGAAAAATAAGTACTTTTTCTGCGGAAATTAATCTGCATCTCGCCCCTACACACACACACACACCCACACACACACACACTATCGCAGTCATGGAACTTGGGAATGTCTTATTATCTTGTAATAGTGTGGTCTCATACACATTTCTGTGTGTTCAGAAGGCATTCCAAGGTAAAATGTCAGGAACACTGCGCGTTAAAACCTGTACCGAACAATCTGGTTCAAACGGTAACCTTTCTAATTTGTATTCAGGAAGTGCCGGGTTCAAGATTGCACCGGGACGCTACGGTTTTTCTTTATTTCCTTCATTCCTGTACGTTACGTCCAAAATAGTATCTCAGTTATCCTTTTTATTTCAGTATTCAGAAGTCATCATACCATCAGACAATATGTAATCAGAATCACTGACAGTGTCATAAAAATCAGAGAACATTGTCAGTTTAATTCTTGAAATTGAACAAAACTCGCCACCAATCTAAGATGCGTGGGTGCGACCACTGGGACTGAACGTTCAGCTTGTATTGTAGGCAAGGGGGTACATCCGCATGTGTGTACGGTGGGTTTTATTCGCGCGTAAAGACTTCTACGAACGCACACCTAATTATTATCATTTAGAGAAATTGTGAACGGCCTGTTCCAATCATGAGTCCTAGTGGACATCTGTATCAAATCAGGTCAGACGGCGTGTCATGTGGAAGTGAAGGATACATCTGTGGTAATTCCTTTACAGTCTATTTCGTTTGAGGTCAGAATCCAGAGGTTTTGAATTTTGAGCGGATAGAATACACAGAATGTTTCAGGAGGAGTTTGGCCTTCTACGGGTTAAAGTTCTTTAGAGTAACTTACATTGATATAACCAAACATACCTTAACCAAATTTGAAAGGTTACGGAAATAATGACGCGAAAATTGTGGTCCTCTTGCGGTTCTACGTACTGCACGTGTTGTGCATGTTGCGTTATCCCTACACAGCGCAGGTCCGCCCTTGAGCCAGTAAAGAAGATAGGCCAAGCCATGCAGGGCGAATGTGCTATGTAAAGTGCCTGGAACCATATGAAGGGCTGTTATGAAACTAGAGCCAGATTATCTTATTTAATCAATGTCTGTGCCTCTCAGATGTTAATTAGATATTAAGTACAGATGTCAACATTGGAGGAACTACAAACTACTTCTTTTATAAAAATGTATTTGGTAACCGATAAAACTATGTTTTATATTCCTTTAATCTTCTGTCGCAATTATCTACGTAACTTTTCAACTTCAGGTGCAGATTTTTGTGGTTATATCGATGTAATTTAAACTAAGGAATGTTTTACCGAAGTAGGGCAGTTTGCGCCTGACACACACTGTGTAATTTCCATCGTGTTTTGAAGAGTTTAACGGTAGCTGTTTATTCGAGAAGTCACTGCTGTGAGTCAATTACAGCTTATTCCTCATTGTCTTACGAAAGTGTCTAGTTGTAGCTTCCCGAAACTGGCGTTAGGTATTACGCAGTAAATTATTCAAACGATTTGTTGTCGGCGCTAGATGTTGGTGTGCGGTCAACACCGATCCCTGTCATTTGCCTCCGGGAAATTGAAACGGTACCCTTTGTACAGGAGGTTAGGTGGGCAATGGAGCCGCTCTGGGCGAATACAGAAAAACTCGTCCCCACCGAGTTTCGATCCCCTAGCCGTCTAACCCGCAGCATGTCACACTGCCGACTGAGCTATTCCGTCCGACTACGTAACCATTTAGCTATTTTTTTATACGGCGCTATCAGTTGCTAAGATCTTATAGTGTCGAAGGTAGAGGAATGAAATTCAAGTAGACAGTACCGGTGCAGTGATACTGACGATGGCAAACGGAAACACTGTACTAGTGCTACTTCGCCTAATCCAGATCCCACATGGACTGCACTGGCAAAGAAAGCAACGTCTTTGGTGAGACTGTAAAATCAAGCAATTTTAAAAGAGTTAAACCCAGAGCTGACAGTGTTTTTACTTTAAAAGACGTCATTAAGCCATGCACTGCAGGTGTACATCACAATGGATTAATTGATTGATTGATTAGCATTTGGGTTCGAGCCCTAAAGTTCCCGATGCACCTACGCCTTAAAATGGGTCCTTTGTGCTCCATAATCTGATACTAGCTCAGGGGAGCCCTGTTCCTTGCTAAAGTTCCTGATGACCCCCAGGCTTGGGTCCAAGAAAATTGAACCCAGATATACTTTCACTTTTCTCTCTAAAGTCCCAGTAAACGAACCCCTCCGTGTTCCCCATCAGGGCCCGTATGTAGAGAACTGCCTGTTTACAAGGTCTTTTATACCTCTCTCTCAAATTCCTCATAAAAATTTCCCTAACTAAGAAAATTTTTCCCTTCTCTGAAAGGCCCTAGGAAAGGAGCGTCCCTCCACGTTTCCCCAAAGCGGGGCGCCTATGGAAACAGACGTCCATTTCTAGAACCTTACTTAGCATATCCTTCGGCGTCCCCAGTAAAGGAAACCTCCACCCAACTTCCCCTCATAGAGCTCCTTCGGAGAGAGATGCCCCATTCCTAGAGCCATCCTTCAGTCTTCCTTCAAGGTCCACGGTATACGATCCCCTTTCCAGGTTTCCCAGCGGGGCCCCTATGGAGGGAGATGCCCGTCTCTAGAGCCTTCTTCGTGCATCACAAACTGTGAAATAAGTTTGGCAAGTGGATACCAAAGCTGCGTCACGGAAACCACCGTAACATTCTTTTACCAATACATTGCAGTGAAACTGCGTCTAACTACGATTAATGTTTGTTCAACCGACGAGTTTCTGTCCCAATACGTGACAAGAGTTTGAACAAGCAAGTTTTTATGAATCTCTGTACAAAAGGGGCACTCCCGCACCACAGACCCGGAAGGCATGCAGCAACAAATGAGAGTATACAACTACACGTTTAATGCTCGAGACTGAATACTGTAGATGAATGTACGTTGGCTGTACTAATAAGGGCAATCATGTGGCTGAACCCTGGAATAAATTTCAGTAAAACGTGTATAATTTTATTAAATTTGCATTCTGTATCTCTTTTCAAGTTAATAAAAATGTGTTTAGTTGAATCCCATTGTTAAATCCGGTTATGCAGATATTTGTCTGGCATATTTTATTTTCAGAATCTCCTCGTAGAAGGCCGTTGGCTTTCAACTTACTTTTAAAACATGAGGCTGAATTTGTTCAACAAAATAGGAGGAGTTAAAAATGAGTGAGAAACATCAGCTTCTGGATTCATTGATCGCAGGTCTGTATCGGGGAGGAAAGAAGCCCTGTAAAGAGAACCAAAGACGTTTTTTGTACCTGCTAAGGAGGCTGAGAAAACTAAGTATGCGTTAGTTTGTAATGAACAGGATGCGAGGAAAATTTTCAACCTAAGAATGGAAAACAAGTCCTTCGAAAATTTAGCAGAATTTAAATATTCTGACAAGATACTAGGAAATTGAAACTACGTAGGCAAGGAAACAACGCAGAGTAGATTTGCGGAGTTCCTGCTACCAATCCGTTTTCTGAATATTTTGTCTTACCTTCTGTAACAGAAAATATAAGGATTAAAATAAACAGAAGGTTAGTTTTGCCTGTTTCTCGACGCCGTTGTGTGAAACTTGGTCCCTATTGCTGAGGGACGAACATAGACTGAGCATTTTCGAGAATATTGTGCTGAGGAAGATATTTGGACCTAAGAGGGGTGGAATAATAGGAGAATGGAGAAAATTGCTTAATGGGGAGCTTCATGATATACTTCTCGCCATGCACGTGTACTAGTCGAATGATTAAATTGAAATGTTTGAGATTGGTGAGGCAGGAGACAAGTGTGAGGGGAGAGTGAAATTCGTGCAGGGTTTTGGTTTGAAAACCTTAAACACATAGACCTCTTGACAGTCCAGGCTTAAATGGGAGGATAATATTAAAATGGATTTTAAGTAACGTTGTGGGAAGGCTCGAACCGGATTTATCTGGCTCAGGTTAGGAACAAGTGGTGGGCTGTTGTGAACACGATAATGGTCTTCGGTTTCCATAACATGCGATAAATCTCTTGACTTTCTTTCGAAATGTTCCCTTCATATGAAGAGCTCTTTTACATATACTGCTAGTCTCAACCGCACGTTATAAGACAGCAAGAATGAAGCATCCTGGCCAAGTGATAAGATAAATTTATTGACGTTCAGCTATTTATAAAGACTTACGCATTTACTGAAATGGAATAATATAATAATTATTTTGTTGAGTCAAGTTACGGAATAGTGATATGTCTGCTAACACCAAGTTTCCAGCTGTGCCCATTCGTTATTACGCTCTGAATTCCTTACATTGATCTTAAGTTCTACATCTCTTGTATTAGTAGCAAGTTTTGTATTTTTGGTGGTGCGTTAATATTAAATTGTATATTATTTGCCGTACGCTTCCTTTAATTTCCAACTCTTGCTCTGGGTTCTGTTTTGTAGGTTTAAGTTATGATTTTTTTTAAATTTATTTAAACCGAAACACATTTGTTTTATATATACAATAATTGATGGCTGTCTTATGATGCAAACACAATTCTACTTGAATTGTAACAAACTTACAAAGACTTTGGTGCAAATTTCCGTGTAACTTTAAAATTTGAATATTCTAAAAGTTTCTCCTAATTAAATTCATTTTGTGTAACTGAACTTATAACGTTACAGTTCGTACATTCGAGTGCCAGTAAATAGTAAGACTTTTTTTATGTTTTTGGTTCCGTGCTTCGCTGATCTATATTAATAACTGTCCAACGAGATGCAACACGAAGCACTCTATTTATTATTCTGCAAGTTCACTCTATATGTTTCGGGTGTCAACCACACCCATCATCAGTACACAAAGCTGTAACTACAGCCTCCGGTGCTGGTCATATTTTTTGTGCAGCTGCCTCCCTCCAACGTGGCCAAGCTAGCTATGACCAGTACCGGAGGCTGTAGTTACAGTTTTGTGTGCTCCTGATGATGGGTGTGGTTGAGACCCGAAACATGTAGAGTGAACTTGCAGAATAATAAATAGGCTGCTTTGTTTTGCATCTCGTTGGGCAGTTATTAATACAGTACAACGGTTGTTAGATTGCCAGCAGCGTATGCGACGGCTTGCGCTGTTGCTGCGTGTATAAGAATAACACAGCATTTACATGTAGTTATCTTCACGATCCAAACTCTTGTGCGTGATTGTTACACCACATAACCCTGAAAGTAGGTCAATTCCTAAGTTAAGCGTCGTCTGGATAGGATCACTGAAACAATCACGTACTCGTGGATTGTTAAGTGGTGTGTTTATTTTGTAAAGACTGCTACAAACAAGAAGTGCCGTCGCATTCAAATAGGTAAAAGAACGTCAAGTTTTGCCGTGTGCACGACATGAAATCTTATTTGCAAACGGAGACATTAATCTACTTATTTAAGACTTTAATAGTAGATGGAGTGAGTGATTAGCTTTAAACTGCGGCCACCTTACCTCTGAGGAAAGAGACCCCTTTAACCACTCCAGAGGTAGGAAGGGGCCCAAGGGCCAGTCTGGACGTTTTGGAGAGCAGATAAATCTTTCACCCCTGCTCTTATGGAACCACCGTTGGACCTCCATCACGCAATCTGTGTACAGCGCTTCCCCGAATTACTCAGATAGACGAATTTCTTATTTAATTTGATATAGAATATCCGCTGAACTGAGCCTTCTACATTAACCGAGTGTTAGTCGTCATATTTGCTGCTGCGAGTAAAGAAATCTTCAAAGTTTTTTATTATTATTATTTTTTATTATATTTTTTATTATTGCAAAGGTTATTGTCTCTTAACAAAGTAAGTGCATTGTCTCTGAATTCTTGTGTTCGAGGATTCTTTAATATTATTATTTGGAACGAAGTAAGCTATATGTTGCCTCCCGTAAGTCAAACTTTACTTTGCCACGTTTTTCTTATTATCCGCAAAATCCAAATAAGCAACTCGGCTGTACAATAATAATAATAATATATAGGATACTTTCTTCTGTTCCTTCCAAGTGAATTTTTGCGGCAGGAAAGATTTTTGTCATAAGCGCTGTATTGTAATGTTTTGATTAAGCGGCCCTTCTCATTCATCAAGTGGTTTGGCAGTATCTTTTGTAGGCTATGTCATAAATGTCTACGCTATAAACTTTCGCTGTTTTGTAGTTATCTATTGAATTTTTCGAATAAATGTCAATCATGGAAAACCCTCGTCTTAAAATATTTTGCCCTTGTATTAAAATGTCAAGGTCTTAGCTTCACTTCAGCGTGTCACTATTATAAAGAGTTTCATTGTTTTATCCCTAAATACATTTCAGTATATTTTGGCTAATCTTACATTCTTCCTTTATTAACCCTTTAAGGCACAGTGGCTCTAAATATGAACACGTGCTTTAAGGTAAAGAAATTCTCAATTGGTCCAAACAGTGCCTCAATACGTTTCGCATCATTCTGAGAAAACCCAACTGTTTTTTTCTGTAGAGCGCTAAACGTCTTTTCTTTGTAAGGGAACTGTAGTGTTTTCTCCTTGAAGCAAGAATTTGATACGTTTATATTGTTTACATGAATTACTCGTACAGCACACAGTTTTGCCGGGATGTATTCCTTCCTAGTACTTATATTAAAAGAATATTATTTGTTTGCGAATTGGCAATCGAACATACAAGGTCTGTAAATAAAGTAATGAGACTGCCCGCGTATCGCACGATCTGGCAACACTGCGGGCTTGCCCTTCACATGAAGGTTAGATAAGATCCTCATAGACTTCTAGTATGAGTTTTAACTCGCTAGCATCAACACACTAATTTTAGTGCGGTTTCTTGTGAAGCAGTTTTTGTGTGTGTGTCACGGAAATTGAAGAGCGCAATTTCGAGCAACGATGTGCAATCAAGTTTTGTGTCAAACTTGGGGAAACCGGCATTGAAACTTTCAATAAACTGAAACAAGCCTATGGGGAGCATGCTTTGTCGAGATCACAA
>Ga0123355_10006135_pt1 | contig 17733 bp, 18 predicted proteins | sample TergutEmb28metaG_3_FD_89872 | JGI IMG/M metagenome (GOLD analysis project Ga0123355, IMG submission 89872) | Embiratermes neotenicus P1 segment gut microbial communities from Petit-Saut dam, French Guiana - Emb289 P1 | ecosystem: Host-associated > Arthropoda: Insects > Digestive system > Gut ...
CCGAAACGCCGCTTCCCACTCGCCGGCGGATCGCATTCAAAATAGGTGCTGGTCAGGTCATACAGCAGCACCTCAAATTCTGCCTGGAACAGATCCTGCCAGCGCTTCTGGAGATGACCGAACAGATCCTTCTTGTATTCCAGGAGCTTGTCCTGACAACGATAGAGCGACTGCAGCTCGATGGCTTCGCCCTGCCGGCCCAGCACATCGGCCATCCCGCTGCGCAGATACCACTCCCGATGCAAGCGCCACTCGCTGCCCGGCGAGACCAGCCGATAAGTCACCAGCGTCTTCAGTATGTCCAGCCAGTTGGTTCCTTCGCGGCTCACCCCCAGCCGCCCTCTCCAGAAATCATCCAGCCGCAATTGCTCCCACAAGACACCGCTCAACCAACACGCGCCCCACTGCCGGGGCCGCAACACTTGCAGCTCGTACAAACGCACATTGCACGGCTTGCTGCGCCAAGTCCGGGGCTTCCCGGTCCTCGGGAAACAGCATCACCTGATGCCAATGGCCGCCAGGCTCGTCGAACACTTCGATGCACCGGCACCAGGCCGCTTTCTGGCTATCGTTGATTTCCCCCAGGTAGAGCACCTGCCTCTGCACTACACGCTGCGAGGCCCCACGACGGTTCTCGACGATGCTCCAATAACGATGTTCCTTGCCATCTTTTACGCGACGCGTGCAGCGAAGAAACACCTCGCTATTGTGCACCGCCCGTGGCGGGAATCAAGGGGGTAGGTCTTCACTACAACACCTGGAGTGAAGAGCGCTGCTGATAAGAAAATACTTATGCGTCGGAAACCACCAAAAATCGGCAAAAAACACGTTCGGTTGTCAAAGTCGGGCTAGGTCCTGGTTCCGATCGGCGTTCCGATGACTTCGCCCGAGACGATGATTTCGACACGGCGGTTCTTCTGCCGGCCTTCAGCTGTGCTGTTGTCGGCGGTGGGTTTGTTCATGCCAAGACCTTGCGACGTGAGAGAGTCAGAATTCAATCCCTGGCTGACGAGGAAGTCGCGAACCGCATCGGCGCGATCCTGAGAAAGAGTCTGGTTGAAATCTGCGCTGCCGGTGCTGTCGGTGTGCCCCTCAATGGTGAGATGCAGGCTGGGATAGTTGAGCACGATGCCAGAAAGTCTGGCCAGCGCTTCGCGCGCCGGCTGACGAAGATTGGACTTGCCGGTGTCAAATAGAACGTCGCCCATGTTGACGACCAAGCCACGAGAGGTGTCGGTGGTCGGCAAGACTCGATTGAACTGTTCGAGCAGTTTGGCACGAAGTTGCTGCTTCTCGCGCTGGGCCTGGGCGAGAGCCGCCTGATGTCGTGCCTCGGCCTCTTGTGCGGCAGCCTGTTGCGCTGCCATTGCCTCGTCAGCTTTCCGCCTGGCTTCGGCGGCTTCGGCAGCCGCTGTGGCTTCAGCTTGAGCCCTGGCAGTTGCGGCAGCGGCGTCGCGCTCCTGGGCGATGCGATCTTCTTCCTGCTGCCGAACGGCGATGGCGCGTGCGTCCTCAGAGAATTGAACCGCCTGGCGAGCCTGAGAAATAATCGTGTTCCTGTTGGCCCTGCTGGCGAGCGAGCTCTCAGCCATCTTGAGGTTGGCTTCCGCCTTCTGGAAGGTATCGGGAGCGTATTTGTCGGCTCCGCGCGAGCGTGCGATATCCACGGCGTTGCGCGCTTGGTACATTTCGAGCGGAACATTGGGGTCGATGCTCAGAGCCAGTGGATTTTCCATTCTTTGGTATTGGGCGCGGCGCAAAAGCTTGTATTCGCTGACAGGGAAAATTTTTCCCCTCGTGTCTCGGCGTGTCTGGCTTTGCAGTACAACCATTTCGCTGGGCACACGGACGGCGAAATAAGGTTCGGCGGTGATGATCAGAGCAAATGTCTGTGCCGGGGTGGTAGCGTTCAGCCTCCCCTCGCCCCTCCTGTTGATGCGAATCTCACCCAGGTTTCCTGTGCGTCCTTGTGGACTGATCGCCCAGAGCACGTAAGTCAGAAACTCGGTGCCAAGAGAGGAAGGTGGCCTGAGGCCCCTGGTTTGAACGTTAACATTGGTGGTTCCGGCCCCTGACCTGACTTCGATTCTGGCCTGGCCGCGTGCGTCGGGCATGAGCTCGGTGCCTTTGAAGTCGACTCTGGTGGCCCTTCCGACCTCAAATCCAACCGCTTGCGCGGATTTTGTGACCATCGCAGAGGCAGGGATGGCGTGCGTTTGCTGATCAGACTGTTCCGGCTGATCCTGGGGCGTGGGCATAGCCAGGAGCGCGAGCGAAGCGAAACCCAGCAGCGTGCAGGCCACCCATCCGCTGCGAACCTGATTGCGGAGGAATGTCTGCAAAGTAGTTTTGTGCTTATGGCAGGGACTGGGGCGGTGAGTTGAAGTCATAGAGTCTCCACACAGACCTCCCGCAGATGTTAGGAAGGGGTTGCCGGTTTTCACACTGGCAGAAGTGACAGCGCAGACGCGTGGAACGAGTTGTAGCCGAACAACCTCACGAAACCTGACTGGAAAAGCCTTTGGCTACAGTGGCTCAGCAGCGCACTAGATGGTTGTCTCGCATCGTTTTATCGTTCGCGTGCCCCGTTGAGCTTGCCGCAGGTTGTAAGTGAATAGGGTACGTATCCGGGCCAAATGCGGCGCGTGAGTGATCGTACGTCTGCCAGCCAGCCATAGTGGCGTCGACCGGAGAATGTTTCGCCAGATGCTGCAGAATGAAGTTGCGACTGTAGCGGCGGCCGGAGGCGGTCACTTCCCCGTATTCTGGGGCCATCGCTGTTTCAAAATCGGCGACTGATCTGCCGAATTCGCGGGTATTGAGAAATGGGTTCGCGACGTTGCAGATCTGTGAGCACTTCAGCCAGGTCGGGGGCAACGGGAGTGAAGACGTCGGCTTTGCTCATGGCGTAATTTTGCCGTGACGCGATGCGGACTGCCGAAGCACTCACCCCAGGATTCGTAGCGGCTGGCGGCGCGCTTTTCGAGGTGTAAGATGGCTGCCATGTCATACCCGGAACTCTCCCGTCGCTCTTTTCTAGGTGCAGCTGCGGTTCTTCCCTTTGCCTTCCGCAGCATGGCGGCCGACAGCTCGATTCCTGTCGGTCTTGAACTCTATTCGGTGCGCGAATCTCTGAAGAAGGATCCTGAGGGCACTGTGCGCGCCGTTGCGCAAATGGGCTATCAATGCGTCGAGTTCTATGCGCCGTACTTTGATTGGACCGACGCCCAGGCCAGGCAGATGCGGCAATTGATGGACAGCCTCGGCATCCGCTGCTACTCCACGCACAACAACGAGGACTATCTCACTGCGCCGAAGCTCGATCATGCCCGCGATCTGAATCTAATTCTGGGCACAAAGTACATGGTACAGGCGTGGAGCGATCCCAAACCCAGTCTGGATGGCTACAAAGTTCTGGCTGACAACTTGAATGCCGCTGCGGAGAAGCTGGCACCGGCTGGGCTGAGAGTCGGCTATCACAATCATCAAGCCGAGTGGAAAGTGACCGAGGGGAAGCGTCCGATGGAGATTCTTTCGGCCAATACGAGGCCAACCGTCATGTTGCAGCTTGATGTGGGCACGTGCCTGGAAGGCGGCGGCAAGCCGGTGGCCTGGATCGAAGCCAACCCGGGGCGCATTCACTCCATCCATTGTAAAGACTGGTCGCCTGATCCGAGCATCGGCTACAAAACCCTCTTTGGAGAAGGGCAGGCGGACTGGAAGGGAATTTTTCATGTTGCGGAGAACGGCGGGGGAGTCGAGTACTATCTGGTGGAGCAAGAGGGAAGCCGCTACTCGGAGCTGGAAACGGCGCGGCGCTGCCTGGAAGGTTTTCGCGCCGCCCATGGGCCAGGCTAGAATAGAAGTCATGCGCAGCTTGATCTTGATATGGCTGCTCGCCTACGCCGTTGGCGTGCAGGGGCAGAGTTCTAACCAGAGCACTCAGCCGAATTCCCAAACCCCGGATTCGGCGTCGTCGGCCAAATCCAAGCCGGCTTCACCGGGACCGAACAGCGCGCCGCCGCGGTCGGACCGTATCGATGCGTCGGCCCTGGCAGATGGCCCCGGCGAGAGCTCCAGCAAAGACACGCAAATCGACATCAGTCCTCCGCCAGACGATGACAAGGAGCATCCGCACAGCTCCGACGCGGACGGTGACATTACGGAACTTCGTCCGTGGGATCCGCACAAAGCTGCGAAAGATATCGAGGTCGGAGACTTCTATTTCAAGCGCCAGAACTACGTCGGCGCAGAGAGCCGCTATCGCGAAGCCTTAATGTATAAGCAAAATGACGCGACAGCGACGTTCAAGCTGGCTGAATCTCTAGACAAAATGGGGCGTTTCGACGAAGCCCGTGAGGAATACGAAAGCTATCTGAAGATTCTGCCCAACGGGGCCGAGGCGCCGTTGGCGAAGAAAGCGATCGAACGATTGAACAGCGCACCCGCCAGCGCCAAGCGAGTCAAGTAATTCGTCGGCCCTGTAGCGTGTCGTCCGCGAAACGCGCGGCCTTCAAAACGTCAACGGTGGAGCTGCTTGCGGCATTTTGTCGTTGTCTTTCCGTCGCCAGCGTTGCCTACCTGACTCTTAGGGCCTTCACCGAGGATCAAATTCGCCGGCCACTTGGAGCCTAGAGTATACCAGTCCCTTTGTCCGCACGGCCGCGCGCAACATATTTTCCACCGTGTCCATACAGGCGTGGATTGCCTGCGTGCGCAGCGCCCCTTCAAATCCGCCACGAATGATGAGCATGGCGTGCCGTGCGTCAGCGACCAGATTGCCAGCAACACGCGATTGCGCTCGGCGGAGGCCGGCCGCCGGCCTGGAAGTCCTAGGCGCCCACTGTGCCACGGGTCGTGTCCGCCACCAGTATTCTCCTCAAGACATCGTTTGCCTTCGGCGAAGACACCACCCCTGAAGAAAGCCATCGCTTCCTCCCAGGCTGTGTATCGCTTTTTTGCCCAGATCGAGGCCCAGATCGCCAAGACGGCTCCAGCCAGTAACAGCTGCCTTCCGGTCCGGAGCCTACCTGCGAAGTGGCGAACTACGGAGTTGCTACTTCTCCACCCGGATGAACTGGCCGTTGGAGGCGTCGACCGAGACTACCAGTTTCGCGCCTTCACGCTCGGGACCAAAGATGACATGCCACACCAGTTGGTTGGTGTTGTGGTTCCAATCGCAAACGTACATGACCGGAGTGTCGGGGGCTTCCGCCAGGATCTTGTCGCCGCCATGCTTCTTCGCAGTATCGAGCGCCTGGTCTGAGTCTTTCTCGAGAAACTGCGCATCGAACACCTGCGTGGAAGCGTTCGACGGGCTGTAGCTGTCTTCAATGCCTGGATTGACGCCGCGTGCAGGTGCGCCGTCGGCGTTGCTCCCCGACCAAGTGAAAGTCTTCTCGGACCGCGCCGCGAGTGAGGCGAAACTGCTCCGCCAGACGCTCCACCTGCCATCGTGTCCATTGGCCTCGTTGGTCGCAACTGACTCGATGCGATACGGCTTGGCGTCCTGATTCCAGCCGCGCGCGGCTACGTAACTCTTCTGGAAAGCCGAGCGCGCTCCAATCACATCTGGCGGTTTTACTTCGGGCTTTTCCGGCGCCGCGGGCTTGTTATCAGAGCAGGCGCTCCCCATCCCCAGCATGATCCCGAGTGCGAGCAGCGAGCCCGCGTACCTCATCCTGCGAAGACTCCTGTGCTGATTAAGTCGACTGCTGTGGAACAGAGCCGTACCCGACATCTCCGCCTTTCCGGCGGTGGGCTCGGGCCGGGCGAGGCTAGCCGTTTTCATCGCATCCCTTTCCAGAAATAACATGAATATATTTTTGTTGGTGCGGCATCATTCTAACCGAAAGATCAGAACGCGGTGAGTAACGCTGATGGACGCTCGCCTCAGTCAACTGCAACATGAGATCTCGTCCGTGGTCGCCGGCCTCACGGACCAACAGTTGAGCACGCATCCGTCGGGCAAGTGGTGTACGGCAGAGATCCTTGAGCATCTCTATTTGACCTACACCGGAACGACCAAAGGCGTTCAACGTTTGCTCGAATCCGGCAAACCGAAAGTCACTCCTCCGACCTGGAAGCAGCGTGGCCGAGCCCTGTCGGTGCTCGGCTTCGCGTATCTGCCGTCGGGCAGGGAATCGCCGCCAATGGTCCGCCCGAAAGGGATTCCCGCAGCGAAAGTGCAGACGGAAATTGGAACAAGGATCGCTGAGATGGACGCGATCCTCGCCAGCTGCGAAAGCAAGTTCGGCGGGCGTATGAAGGTTCTCGATCATCCTATTCTTGGTCCGTTGACCGTGAACCAGTGGCGCACGTTTCATCTCGTTCACGGACGTCACCACATCAAGCAGATTCAGCGGCTGCGCCGCGGAGCCGACTAGAGCGAAATCACCGAGGCGCCCCGGCAACACAAGCCCGAAGCTGACTGCAGCGGCCGCAAACTTTGCCGAATGCAGGGCTGCGCCGCGGAAAATGTCGGCCGCGCCCATGTGCCGTCCACACCAGCCCGTTGGCTCCAAAGACCAGGACACCGCACGCGAGATTTGAGAGCACTATCTGGCTGAAGCTTTCGTTTGTCTTGGTGCGATGCTGCTCCGCTAGCAACTGCACCTTCAATTCATCCTTCTTCTGGTTCAGTTGCTGGATGATCGTGTTGTACCAGTGCAGCGGCAAACTATCGAGCGACGCGTTCGCGCCTGCAGTGAGCAAAACGATCGCTGCTCGCAAAGACAGGGGGCCAGAAGACTCACCAGAATCTTCCGTACCAGCGAAGGAACCGGTCGCCGAAAAACAGCGCAACCAGGGCCATGCTGCCCAGGAAGACGCCGAAGGGCATTTGATAATTGCGATAGACGATTTCGGCTGATTGCCAGGCCCGCCGACTGGCTGCCGCGCCATCGGCAAGCCGTTTTGCGAAGCGGTGCCTGCGCTTGATCCAGACCGCCACCACGGTCATGAGGCCAAAGACCGATCCCGCAATCGACCCGGCGAAGATCGTGAGCACCGTCAACTTGATGCCAAGAAATGAACCCACCATCGCCATCAGCTTGACGTCGCCCAAACCCATGCCTTCGGTTCCGCGCCAGCGCAGATAAATGGCACCCGCCCCGTAGATGAACGCCGCGCCAACCGCCGCGCCGAGCAGGGAATCGAGCAGCGACACCATCCGCGCCGAGATATCGGCGCTGAAGGGCAGGTTCAACATCCCGGGAAGAAATTGGGAAAGCAGATCGTTGACCGGGACCACCAGGCTGAAAGCCAACCCAAGTGCCAGTCCCGTGAGCGTCATCTTGTCGGGCAGCAGTTTCGTTTCCGCGTCAGTGAAAATCAGCCCCAGCAGCAGGAATCCGAATGCGCAGAACTTCAGTGTTGCAAGCGTCAGGCCGAAATACCAGTAGCAGGCGAGAAAGAGTGCGCCGGTGAGCAGCTCAATCATCCAGTAGCGGGGGGAAATCGGAGCCTGGCAGTGCCGGCAGCGTCCGCGCAAGATCATCCAGCTGAGTACCGGCAGGTTGTCGTACAGGGCGATGCCGTGACGGCATTTCGGACAGGCGGAACGCGGCGTGACGACCGAAATTCCGCGCGGCAGCCGATAGATGCACACATTCAGAAAGCTGCCGAAGGCCAGCCCGAGGACAAAAATCGCTGCTGCTAGAACGGGATCCACGTGATCTCAAACGTGCGCCTGCAGGGGCAAGGCGTACTCCTGATGTGTGTCTCTCCTTCAGAACGCTGAATTATTCGTTTCTTGGTTGGATTATAAGTCGCGGAGCGGGGTAGCTGAATTCACTGGCCGCAAGGACCAGGGCTGGCAAGACATTGAGCAATCGCTGCTTACCGACAGATGGCCGGTGATGAACGGGCGAGCTCCCCCCAGAAATCTAGACCACCACGGAGACAGCGAGGCACAGGGAAAAAATCCTGCGGCTGCTGTGTTCTCAGTGGCGGAAGTTCCTCGATCGAAAGCGCAGGTTCAAATCCACCACAACGGGCTTCGTCCGACGGAGGAAACTACTTGTCCTGTAGGCTCTCGATGTATGTCACCAGGTTGGCGATCCGTTGCTGCACCTGCGCTTCGCCTCCCTCGCTGATGCTGGAGAATAGCGGGCCCCAGATCGGCATATCCTGGGTGCCATGCGACCGAGTGAGTGCCTGGCCGCGAAGAACCGCGGCCACATGAGATGCCGGGTATTTTCCGCCGTTCTTCTGCGCTAAAGTGGTCAGGTCCGTGGGGGACGTCTTCAGCGCCGAAGCTGCCGGGCCGCTACCTTTGGCATCTTGCCCATGGCAAACGGCGCAATAACTGTGGAACATCTCCTGCCCCGAATTCGGCGGCGTATTCGTGATGGCGATATGCTTGATCGTCGTGCTCTGTGCTGGAGCTACCTGTCCGACCGCGAACGCAAAGATTGTGATCAGGATTGCCACCAGGCTGATAAATTTTTTTACATGCATAACTCTCCCTCCAGGGCTTCGAGGCCCAATGACACAACAGGCAAGTCTAGGCCGAGGATGATCGGACGAATGTGATTCGCATCACAACCGGATGTAACGATCGGACAGTGCCTCAATGACAGCGAAGTTGCGGAGACTTCGCAATTCGCAGAGTTCGGAGCTACCCTTATCCGGCACGGCTGGAGTTCGGCATCCGGCAATCGCGTGGATGGGGATGCTTTTGCTGACCACAATCGGGATCGGTTTTTGTTGCCCGGGCTCTGAAGCGCAGGATGCGCTGTACTCGCCATTCTCGCATCCGTCGTGCAGCGGATCGGCGCTTCACGGAAAAACGAATCGCAGCAACTCTCCTTCGAGCGCTACTGCCGCCGGATCGTTGGCCGGAAACATTTTCTCCCAGCGGCTCCAGCTGGCTGGAACCAGGCGAGTCTGGGCCACCGGGTTGGCGATCCATCCCTGTGTGGTCTCTTCGCGAAGATAAACCGAGAAGGAAGAGACCCCGCCGGGAAGATGCTGGGTCTTCCACTCATACAGACTCGCCGACAGCGATTCCGTCAACGACTCGCGCGGATCAAGACAGAGAATCCACGCAGACGGATCATGGGGAACGTACTGCACTGTGGGACCGTCTGCTTTTACTGCCACCACGCGAGCGCCATATTCGCGGGCCACGCGTAGGGTCGCGTCGCGGGACGCATGATCGATAACGAAGATCTCGTCGCAGGGATAGAGCATCTCCAGCGCCCGTCCTAAGCGGAGCGCATCGTTGTTGGTGTGGATGAGGGCCGTGATCGCAGGCATGAAATGTCTCGATGAGAGAGTGTAAGCCAATCGCAGCCCAAACAAGAAATAACTACTGCGAATCTCCCAACTTCTGGCGGTTGGCATCTGCACTCGGAGGCTTGAGCACTGTAATCGGCTGCTGCAGGTTGAAATTCACGACCGTTTCTGCTGGAAGTTTTATGGCCTGGCTCTTCGATGCAGCCTGGACCGCGCCGCCCGCGCCTGCGCCCGCCGCGGCGCCAATCGCGGCGCCTTTGCCGCCTCCGGCGACCGCTCCGATGATGGTCCCGAGGATCGCCCCTCCGCCAACTTTCTCCGCGGTGTTCTTGCCGCGTGCCTTTCCTTCTTTCCGGTACTGATCGGTCTGGAGTTTATAGTTTTTTCCAGCGTAGGCAAGAACGTCGAGTTGCAATGCCAGCACCGCTTTTCCAGCAAACTTGCTGGCGCTCTTCACGTCAACGATGTGACCGGTTACCTCCGCGCCTGCGGGCACGGCTTCTTCGCCGTCGGAGGAGAGAGGTGCATTCAGCGTCGCATGAAAGGTATCGCCAACCTGGTTTTTCTCGGTGTCGATGGGTTCAATCAGGCGCACGGCCAGGGTTGTTCCCTGATCAATAATGAATTGTTTCGGGCCAGGTGGCGGCGGAGGCGCTGGCGCTGGAGTATCGGCAGGCTTCGACGCCGGTTGGGCCTCGGCCGCCGGCTGATCGTTCGTTGATTGCTGCGAGGTATCCGCCTGGTCAGGCGGCGGTGGACTCGCTGGCGAATCCTTTTTCGACACCTTCGCAGTCTTCGCAGTGCCCGGTTTTGGCGCTGCCGCCGACACATTCGCCGTCGGCTTGGCCATCGGCGGCTGCCGGATAGCGGCAGTCACAGCCCGCTGCTCCTTGCCGACCACCAGGTTGTTCACAACCCGCACAACGCCCGGTTCCGACGCCGCCTGGCGAGTGGCAGCATCGCGCTGGGCGGGATTGTCCACCGTGCCGCTGATCGTGACTACGCCGTTCACTGACTCCACCGCAAGCTGCTTCGTCGAGAGACCGGAATCCTGACTGTACTTGGCTTGAATGTCGCTGGAGATCTTGGCGTCGTCGGGCCTGCGGGAGCAGCCCACGCTCAGTCCGAGAATCACCGCGAGGAAGAACAAACAGAAGAGCAGGGAAGTTCTCTTCATAATGACTCCAAATGTTGGCGCTGACCCAAGGAGCCTAACATCCATCTGTTAGATGCTCAGAGATTTCGGTCCAGATGTCAATCCGAAATCCGTGACTGACAGGCGGAACGCTCGCGTGCGGACGCTTTGCGCGGAATCCTGCCGAAGGTGAGGCCGCCAGCCCAACTTGCCCTTCCTCGTACTCCCGGTTGTCTTTGGCGCGCATCACCCGGCCTTGAACAGACGACGTTCGAGTTCTTCTGTCCTGAGATGTCCTCGGGCATCTCGAACACCATTTCGGTGAGCGCATTCACCGGCAACGGCTGCGGCCCGATGAATAGAACGCCGCTCTGGCTCCGGGAACTAGCAAGGCTTATTTCAATCGCGGCAGGTTCTCGGGGCGCACACAAATCCGGATGGATCGAGCCCGGCATTCAAACTACTTTCAGGTGATTCCGTCGAGATGCATGCTGTGCCGACCTCGAGCTCCGCACGAGTCGCAAACGATCCCAGCGAAACCGCCAACACTTCACAACACGCTCAGCAGGAATTGGATCATGGTTTCCTAGATCGAGCAATTCCGGCTTGTGTTTTTCGTCAGAGTCAACCGTGGCCGACGCTTGACGAGAAGGTAAAGGTTTTTGTGGGATCGGGCAAACGAGTGCCCGAGCAAGTGTCAGCAATTGAACGGAGCGTGGCGGCGGGCTAGTGGGGAAGCTCGCCGGGAGTCAATCTCGGAACGTGTATGATCGCGCCATGCGTTTCAAACCGGAGCTCGCCGCCTTCATCCTTGCAGGGGGCCAAAGTTCCCGCATGGGAACTGATAAGGCCTTCGTCGAGTTCGAGGGACGAACACTACTAGCTCGGTCTCTCGAGCTAGCGCGTTCCCTTACCGATGACGTCCGCATCGTCGGCCAACATGAGAAGTATTCTTCCTTTGCTCCCACCATTGAAGACTTCTTTCGCGGATGTGGACCGCTGGCAGGAATTCATCGCGCACTCCGGGCCTCGCAAAAAGATCTGAACCTTATCCTTGCGGTCGATGTCCCCTTTGTCTGTGCTGGTCTGCTCGAATACATCATTGAGCGTGCAAAATCCACCGTCGCAACCGTCACGGTCCCGCGCGCCGCCAAAGGATTTCAGCCCCTGTGCGCCGTTTATCGGCCTGCCTTCGCTGACAACGCCGAGCAGGCGCTCCGCGACCGGCAGTTTAAGATTGACGCCCTTTTCGCCTCGGTACGGACCGCGGTTATCGAAGAAGAAGAGTTGCAGAGTGCTGGATTCTCCATTGGGTTGTTTCGCAACTTGAATACTCCGCAAGACCTCGCTGCCTCCCGCGAGTAGCGAGGATTTCCGCACCATTCCGCTATCTAGGACGGCCGGTTGTGCCGACGGCTGAAAGCCGTTATTGTGGCATCATCTAAGGAGGCTTCAAAATCCTTAGTCTAGAGCTCCCGCTTCATGCCGCCTTACATCGAATTCCGCGACGTCTCCAAGGCCTTCGGCGACAAAGTCGTGCTGGAGCACGTCAGCTTCGACGTCAATCCGGGGGAAACGGTTTGCATTCTCGGACGAAGCGGTGTAGGCAAGTCGGTTTCGCTCCACCACATCATGGGGTTCCTCAAGCCTGATTCCGGGCGCGTGATCGTCGCGGACGAGGACATCACCGACTACAACGAAGAGCAACTCGAGCACATCCGCAAGAAGGTAACGATGGTCTTCCAGAATGGGGCGCTGTTTGATTCGTTGACCGTCGGAGAAAACGTCGCCTTCCCACTGCGAGAAACTCAGGAACTCAGCGAAGATCAGATCTACCAGATTGTCGACGGATTGCTGGAGATGGTCGGAGTGCAACAGATGCGCGATTTACTGCCATCGGATCTTTCGACGGGGATGAAGCGCTCGGTCGCCATCGCGCGCGCACTGGCGGCCCGGCCCGAGTGCATTCTTTATGACGAACCGACAACGATGGTCGATCCGCTGATGGCACAACTACTCGGCGATCTGATCAAGCGGCTGAAGATCCAGCTGAATCTGACTAGTATCGTGGTTACCCACGACATGCGTCTGGCAAAGAAACTTGCCGATCGCGTGGTCTTTCTGCATGAAGCCCGGGCGATTTTCTTCGGTCCTTACGCGGAGATGGAAAGGTCTCCTGAACCGATCATTCAGGAGTTTCTCGAACTCGATGAACTGAGGATCGAGGCGTAGGCCGCCTGAGTCTCACAGTCTCAGAGACTGTCAACCTCTTCAGTCGTGTGGCGGCGTTGCGTCGGCTGGCGGCGCATCTGGATGATCTCGCACATACTGCTCGAACGGTTCGTTGCGCAGCATGAACTTGAATCCACGCCGCGTGTTGACGTCGATAGTTTTCTGTAAATCCAGTTGGTCGAAGGGTATGTCGTGCTCCACTGGCTTTGCGCCCTCGGCCTCGATGATCTTGAAATGGAGTCGGTCGTCGACGACCCAGTAGTCGGTCACGCTCAGGATCGAGCCATCCTTCAGATAAAGTTGCGGCAGCTCCGCGCTCACCTCGCCGTAGACCGGGGCTTCGTACTGCGGGGCCATAACGTAGTTCGGAGGAGAATACTGATAATACGGCACGGTCACGTAATTAAGAGTCCAGAAGAGTTCACAGCTCGCCCACCAGCAGGAGTTGAATCGCCACAGTGGTGGAGGGCCAACGATAAGTGGGTAGTAAATGATGATGAAGGGCGGGAACGGCCGGATGGGGCGCCCGAGAGGACGAAATCCGGTGCTGAGGACACTCCTCGGTGCGAGGGTTGAGATTCGAGGTGCAGGAGCCGGTGCGTAGTAAACCGGAGCGTGGTACACCGGTGCGGCCGGTATGGGAGGAGGGGACACGTGCACGCCTCCTCCGACGATCCGGGTGGGGCCGTGCTGCGCCCAAGTGAACGGAGCGGCGACCACGCACGCAACCACTAGCAAGAACTTGCTGAGGATCGAGCCGCGGATCGAAGACGCCATGGCCTCCCCCTACTTCAACACACTTCTTCGTGCGAGTTACCGATAAGTCTAATCTCTTATCTCCCCGGTTTCTACAGTGTAGCGGGTCGACCATCTGGATCACCCAAGCGCGAAACGCAGATTCATCCCTCGCCTGGCCCGCGCTGATCGTGTGCCTCGCCTCCTTCTCCGCCTCGGAGTAGAAGCTGAAGCCCATCGGCAAAGACGGGCCCGCCTGCATGAGAACGGTCTAAAATCCTTGCTCCACCAGTTCGTCAATTGTCAGCGAACTCTGCGCATCACCCTTCATCATCTTCTCAACATATTTGGCGATGAGGTCGGCTTCCAGGTTGACGGGGTCCGCGGGCTTCAGCGAGTGCAGATTTGTCATTTCGACGGTGTGCGGGATTATGGCGATGGTGCAGCGGTTGCGGTCGAGCTTGGCTACCGTCAGGCTGATGCCTTCAATCGTGATTGATCCTTTGTAGACGGTGTATTTCTCGATTTCCTCGGGAAGCGAGATGTCGAGCCACCAGTTCTCGGAGTCGGCGATGCGTTCGAACGAGAGCAGTTTGCCGACGCCGTCGACGTGTCCTTGCACGATGTGGCCGCCAAAACGGCCGTCGGCTTTCATGGGCAGCTCGAGGTTGACCAATGCGCCCTCGTGAATGCGGGAGAACGAAGTGCGAACCCAGGTCTCAGGAGCGAGGTCGGCGCAAAATGATCCGGGCTTGATGTCGAGAGCGGTGAGGCAGACTCCGCTGACCGAGACGCTTTGTCCGGTGCCGAGTTCTTTTGGCGTGTTCCCGGCCGCGATGGTAATCCGGCGGTTTTCGCCGCGCTGCTCGATGCGGGTGATGCGTCCGACTTCCTCAACGATGCCTGTGAACATAATTGCCTCCGCAAGGAACTGAGTATTCTAAACGGAGCATTCAGCAATTGGCACTTGGCAATTAGCCGATGCTTCACGCAAAACCGACGGTGAAGTGATAAATGCCCAGTGCCCAGTGCTCAATGCTCACTCGTCGTAAGGATCGCGTAGATATCCCTCAGCCGCGAAGTCTTCTCCGAAGCGGTGGAGATGGATGTGTTTGACCTGTGCAGCGTGGCTTATGTGCTGGAATCCGGGGCCCGAGGCGAAAGGGATTGATCCTGTGCCTGCCAGAATTTTCGGAGCGTAATAGAGAAAAACTTTATCCACCACATTGGCTGCGAGGGCGGCCCAATTTACCCTTGCGCCGCCTTCGATCATGAGGCTGGTGATCTCCAACTCGCCCAGACGGCGGAGTAGGGCAGGGAGATCGGGGCGTCCGTTGGATTCAAAGGCCTGAACTTTCTCGACCCGCACTCCGAGAGCTTCCAGCTGCGATCCCTTCTGCGGCTCGGCGTGACCGCAGAAAACGAGGACGTCATTCGCGCGTTGCGCAGCCACGTCGCGGACCAGACGCGATTCGAGCGGCAAGCGAAGGTGCGAATCGAGGATGACGCGCAATAGCGGACGGCGGCGCGGGCGTCCGCTGCGGTCGGTGAGCAGGGGATTGTCTGCGAGAATCGTGCCCACGCCGACGAGCAGCGCGTCATGTTGGTGCCGCAATTGCTGCACGTGGGAACGCGCGATTTCGCTGGTGATCCAGCCGTCGGCCGGGATTCGCTCGGTGCGCTGCATTGCCTCGGCCGGCGGCGGAGCGATTTTGCCGTCGAGCGTCATGGCGGCCTTCAGCGTCACCAGCGGAGTTCCGTGGCGGATATAGCGGGCGAAGGCCTCATTCAGCTTTTTGGCTTCATTTTCGAGCTGGCCAACTTCGACGTGAATGCCAGCGGAGCGGAGTTGCTCGAATCCGCGTCCGCTGACTTTCGGGTTGGGATCTGGCATGGAGGCAACCACGCGCCGAATACCCGCCTGAATGAGCGCGTCGGTACACGGAGGAGTACGTCCTTGGTGAGCATGCGGTTCGAGGTTGAGGTAGAGCGTTCCGCCACGTGCTTTCGTACCCGCCTGCTCCAGGGCCAGGATTTCAGCGTGTTTCTTGCCGGCGTAGGTATAGGTTCCTTCGCCGATAACATTGCCCTTCGCATCGCTGATTACTGCGCCGACGTAGGGATTGGGCGAGGCGAGCCCGATCGCATGGTTCGCGAGTTCCAGGGCGCGTTGGAGGTGTTTTTCGTTAGCGGAGTTGGCGGACATGGAGAGGTGCGTTCGGGAGTCATTTTAGAATCATGGCCATTGGCGGTGCTTTGATGCGCGGGCAGGCGCGGACGCCTGCGCTACGCTTTCTTGCGCGGCGGGTAGCTGTTGAACTGATCATCTTCGATTTCGACGACTGCGGCGCCGCTACGGCCCTTTGGGCCCCGCCGCAAGGGAGCCATCGCGTAGGCAAAAGGGTCTTCAGGCTGCGCGGGCTTTTTGCCTAGAAGGCGCTTCAGGGCGTCGAGGACGATTTTGAATCGGGAACGGTTCTTGCGAGCATCGCGCACGGGAACTCCTGTTCAGCACATTTCAATCGAACAACGAGTCGACAAATTCCTTCGGGTCGAAGGGAAGCAAATCGCCGGCTTTCTCGCCAACTCCAACGTAACGCACCGGAAGCCCGAGTTCTCGCGAAATTGCAACCACGACGCCGCCTTTCGCCGTGCCATCGAGTTTGGTTAGCACGATGCCGGTAACTCCCGCTGACTCCGTGAACAGCCGGGCTTGCTGCAAGCCATTTTGCCCGGTCGTCGCGTCCATGACGAGCAAGACTTCGTGTGGCGCTCCGGGAATGATGCGCTGCGCAGTGCGGCGCATTTTTTCGAGTTCCGACATAAGGCTTGTCTTGGTGTGCAGGCGTCCGGCGGTGTCGACGACCACGTAGTCGGTTTGGCGCGCTCCGGCGGCTTGCAGCGCGTCGAACAGCACGGCGGCAGGGTCGCCTCCGGCTTTGGTTTTGATCACTTCCGTCCCAGTACGCTGTCCCCAGATTTCGAGTTGCTCAATGGCGGCGGCGCGGAATGTGTCAGCCGCGCAGAGCAGGACGTTCTTTCCCTGCGAGCGGAAGACTTGCGACAGCTTGCCGATCGTGGTGGTCTTACCGGTGCCGTTGACTCCAACAACCAGAATGACTTCGGGCGTGCCCTCGACCTTGTTGACCGGGCGCGCGTTGGCAGTGCTGAGGATGTCGAGGAGTTGTTCCTTTAGCAACCGCTTGAGTTCGTCGACGTTCCGGATCTGCTTGCGATCAGCCTTTTCGCGCAGCTTGCCGAGTACTTCCTGAGTGGTGGTCGTCCCCAGGTCGGCGCCGATGAGGATCGCTTCAAGATCGTCAAGAGTGTTGCGATCGATCTCTTTGCCGAAGGAGACGACTTCGTCGATGCGATCGGCCAGATTCTCGCGCGTGCGGGTGACCGCCTGCTTCATGCGGTCGAGCAAGCCGGGCTTTTTCTCTTCCTCGAGACTGCCGAACAGGGTTTGGATCATATTCGCCCCACAGGTGATTATACGGGTTGGCTGTGGGACTCCGGGCTGAGGAACCGGTGTCAGCTTATGCCCTTACGAAAAATCCCGGTTGTGTAGCGTAGGTGGCCTGCTTTATTGGAGGACGGGAGTGAACATAGTCCTCCCCAGGGCGGGGAAGGCCGGCCACCATCGCGGAGGTAACACTGGCGCTGGATGCCGGGTCGCTCGACTTCGAGACCATGGCGACTGTCGGTGGCTTCGCGCAGATTTCGAGGACGCGCGTAGGCCAGACTTCACAACATGACGCACCCCAAAATCGCGGCATTATACAGGCTTGGGCTGTGGATTTCTTTCACGGAAACAAACGTGAACCGTATCAACGACATCGGCCATCGGAAGATAGACTGATATTGCCAGGTCCGCTTCGAGCGCATGCAAACTCCGACATTTCGCAGGGTCTTCAAAGCATTTCAATACCGTGATTTCCGATTGATGTGGATCGGGGCATGCACGTCCAGCATTGGGACGTGGATGCAAAACGTAGCGCAGGCATGGCTGATCTACCGGTTGAGTCATTCCCAGCGCCTACTTGGGCTGGATCAGTTTCTGCAGGGACTCCCGATCTTCCTGTTCACGTTGATCGGCGGCGTGGTTGCCGACCGGGTCGAACGCCGCAGGATTCTGCTGATGTCTCAGTATGTGCAGATGGCCAGCGCCGCCATTCTGACGGCGCTGGTGGCTCTGGGCATCGTGCAGGTCTGGCAAATTCTGTGTTTGTCGTTTGTCTCGGGCCTCGCGCAAGCCTTCGGTGGTCCGGCGTATTCGGCTTTGATTCCGACTTTGGTGGAACTGGAAGATATGCCGAACGCGATTGCGTTGAATTCCATTCAATTCAATCTGGCGGTGACGGTAGGCCCGGCCCTGGCAGGGTTGACGC
>Ga0123355_10006137_pt1 | contig 17728 bp, 13 predicted proteins | sample TergutEmb28metaG_3_FD_89872 | JGI IMG/M metagenome (GOLD analysis project Ga0123355, IMG submission 89872) | Embiratermes neotenicus P1 segment gut microbial communities from Petit-Saut dam, French Guiana - Emb289 P1 | ecosystem: Host-associated > Arthropoda: Insects > Digestive system > Gut ...
TCAATACGAATCTTACCTGTATTCATATCAATAAAAAGCACTCTTATATATTTCTCATTAAGCATGTCTCTTTACCTCGTCCGGTTCTACCATCTTAAGACAATCATGCGGACAAAACTTTGCACAAATCCCGCAGTGTCTGCATATGATCGGCTTATTTGTATCCTCGTCGAAATTGACTGCACGCATGATACAAGCGGACTCGCATTGTCGGCAACCAATACATTTCTCGGGTCGAACCAGCACACCTCCGCCATCCCTGTGCTCCAGAGCATCACTCGGACATACCTCCGTGCAAGCAGGTTCTTTGCATGCAATGCATACGATAGCTATAAAGCTGCTGTCCATGCCTCCGGTCGTGCGCACTTTAATAGCACTTTTGACGATAGAGTGATTTTGCTGCCCGGTAGCTGCGCACACAGTCATGCAAGTAAAACAACCGAGACACTTATTCATATCTTGTGAGCGAAGCACTTTTGGCATAAAAAACTCATTCCTTTTTCATCATGTTCCTTAGTAGTTATAATACTAAATCAATACAACCTTCACGTCAATGAGAAAAAATTTCACGAAAACGAAAAATAACAGTATAAAACGAAAAATAGTCCTATATATCAAGTGGAAGGAATGGTATAATCTTTAGATAGCATTGTCATTGCGGACTTGATCCGCAATCCCATAAAATACGAATTGTTGCGAGGACAATGTTTTATGAATTTATTGATTGTCGAAGATGAGAGAATAACCAGAGAAGGTTTGATAGAAAGCGTTGACTGGCAGCAGATCGGCGTTACAAAAGTATTCAGTGCGGAAAACGGTGAAGCAGGACTTTTCATAGCAAAGCGCATTTTGCCGGAAATCGTAATGACTGATATCCGCATGCCCAGAATGGACGGAATCACAATGGCGACACGCATAAGAGAGATACTTCCCGAATGCCGAATAATCTTTTTATCAGCGTACTCCGAAATCGATTACTATAAAGCCGCGATAGACCTTAAAGCAATAAGGTATCTTGACAAACCTGTAGAATCCGAGCAACTCAGAGCTGTCATATCGGAAGCGGTAGCCGAGTGTATGCTGGCACACCGCTACAAATCGACACATGAGTTCCATCATATGCAAGAAAAGCAGAAACTGGCTGAAGCGATCTGCGTTGGGGAGAGCGAGGAAGCCTTAGCCGCAGAGTATGACCGCCTAAAGCTACGCACATCATTCAGAAGCAAAGATCACTGTACCGCAATAGTGATCCATTTCCGCTTGGGCTTGGAGGGAGAGTTGCAAGACGATATTCCTATAATCGCCTCTCAGCTAAGTGAGGAAATAATTTATCCAAACCTATACTCGATCCGCCACAAAAATCGGATCGCTCTATTCCTATTTACACCATCCGAAATATCCGCAACCCACATGAAAGCAATGTGCAGCAAGCTGCAGGATAAGCTTCATGATCATGAGTATGTAATTGCCATTGGTAAAGTATCCCGCGGTCTTGGAACGGCAAACAAGTCATACATAACCGCAAAAAAAGTTCTGGATAAGACCTATTTATATCCATGGGGAAGCGTTGTCACTTTCAGTGACAGCATAGAAGAAACCGCTAGCATTTCCACCTACGCAAAGGACAAAAATGAAATATTGCTTCATATGTCAGAGGATAATGAAGAAGATACCTTAGAAGCGTGTGAAAAACTATACGAAAAGCTCAAAGCAAATAAAAACCTGATATACCACAAAGCGAGAGAGCTATACTATGAGATAATCTCAGAAGTTTTCCAAAAAGCTGATTCCTCATATCTGATCGTCTCAGAGGATGAAATGGGCGAAGCGATATCTTGGATCGTCCTCATCGAAAGCTATAATCTTGATGAGTTGCACGACTTTTTGTGCAAACACATATCACTTTACTTTGAAGCGATGGAAGAAGCAAAAGTCGAGAAAAAACAGGTTCTCGCAATAAAAAAACACATTTCAAAAAACTTCATGGATGATTCACTGTCGATAGGAGACATTAGCAGCTTCCTCCATATGTCGGCATCACATGTTTGTACGATGTTCAAAAAGGAGACAGGGGATACCATCAACAACTATCTAACTGAGTACCGCTTATCAAAAGCAAAAAAGTATCTGCGAGAAACGCTCCTTACAGCATCTGAAATAAGTCTAAAAGTGGGATATAGAGACAGCAGCTACTTTGGAAGGATTTTCCGCAAACGAGTTGGCATGACACCAAACGAATACAGAAACAGGTAGTAATAAACATGCTTAGAAAACTATTTGGGGGCGTCACAATAGGAAAGCGCCTGATTCTCTTTATAGTCACAGTAGTCCTTCTGCCTACTGCTATTGTACTTGCTCTTTTTTACGGACAGTTTTACAACATTCTTCAAGAAAGCCTGCTCGACTCACAAGTGGTTACATCACTTCAGGCAGCAAAGTTCATTAATAACACAGTTGAAACACTATTGTCAGTTTGCAATACAGTGATAGACGATGAAAGACTGCCGATCCTGCTCATGGCGGACGAAACAGAAACCGAATCATCTGAAAACCGGCACAGGACCGACGCTGCTATCGATACACTCAGCGCAATAATCGACTCCCATGTTAGAAGCAACTCTCTATCGGCGATACGAATCTATTCAGACAAACCATCTCTATCTGAAAACCCGCAGATCTCCGGGCTAATATCGGATATAGCGGAAATCAGAAATACGTACTGGTATGGAATATTCACCGGAAGTGATATAGACACTCTGTTTGCGCCGGAATACTTCCTTAGTACAGCAGAACGGACTGCATACGGAAGCCTTGCAGTGATACGTAAACAGGAGTTCATTGTAGACGGCGAGCGTATAACGGTTTTTGTAGCAGTCTACACTTACGATAACATTTTAGTAAATCCGATAAGGGACATCGGTATGGATTCAGTAGAAGGAATCATCTCGTTCATTTTAAACTCACGCGATACGGTCGTAGCACAAACCGATGAAACCGCATACGGAACCTACGCGATGAATTATGCTGATATAGCTCTGCATATACCGGCAGAGGGTGTATTCATCCAAAGGGATGTCGCGGGGACTGAAGTTTTTATGACCTACAGGGACATCGATTCTACCGACTGGCGAATGGCATGGATCGTCCCGCAAGCGAGTATCATGGCACAAAGCAGTCATGTAATCTTACAGTTTGCAGTGATATATGGCTTGATGACGATCTTGGTACTCATAATCGGTATAGTTCAATCAAACATTATCGTTAAAAGGATAAAGACCCTACGAAACCAAATGCGGCAAATAAAAACTGAGCGTCCGGAACCTCTCACCTTGCTCCCCGGAAAGGATGAAGTAGGCGAGCTCATCGAAACGTATAATTACATGGTTGAACGAATAAACACCTTACTCGACGACACGATAGAAGTGGCGGAAGAACTCCGAAACGAAGAGCTCAAAGCGCTGCGCGCCCAAGTCGACCCCCATTTCCTGTACAATACATTGGACATGATAAAATGGCTGATAAAAGCAGGCAACAATGAAAAAGCTTCAGAAGCGATAATGGCATTATCCAGATTCTACCGGTTGACGCTATACAGAGGAAACCCCACAGCCACAGTAGCCGCGGAGCTTGAACATGTGTCTTTGTACATCATGCTGATGAACATGCGTTTCGATGAAAAAATCGAATATCTCATAGACATGCCTGAAGAGATGCTGGAGTATGATGTACCATTGATAATCTTCCAACCGATCGTTGAAAACTCGATCCAGCACGGCTTGTTTGAAAAACCCTCAAAAAGTGGAAAAATCATAATAACCGGATGGATAGAAGATGATACACTATTCTTCCTTATATCAGATGATGGGATAGGTATGACAGCAGAGCAAATATCGGGCTTGATGGATGCAAACACTGAAGAAACCTCAAGCAGCAGCATCGGAGTCTACAACACGCACAAACGCCTCCAACTCATGTGCGGAGGAGGGGACTACGGACTGTACTACACATCCGAGTACGGAAAAGGAACAGACGTTTTATTAAGGATCCGCAAAGGACTCCGACGCCGTTTTGACCGCAACGCAGAAATGCAGGATGAGGAGTGAGACGATGAAAAAAGTACGTTTAGCCGCATTGCTTCTATCAATGATATTATTGTCAATATTACTGGTAGGATGCGAAACGACCGGACAGGACGGACTCCCATTATCAGGGAAGAAGTTTTCTATTGTTGTAAAGATCGAAGAAAACACCTACTTTGAGACAATAATCAACGGATTTAGTGCTGTCATACAATCGCAAGGTGGACAGGTCATTGCCAGAGCACCTTCTCAAGCTACTGCAGAAGAACAAATCAGGATCGTCAACAACATGGTCTCCGACAGGGTAGATTTCATAGGAATTGCAACAAACAGCGAATCTGCAACAGCACCCGTTCTCCGGCGTGCAATGGACCAAGGCATTCATGTACTTTCCTTTGACTCAGCAGCGCACCCTGACAGCCGGGCGCTGCACATCAATCAAGCGAACGCCCAAACTATCGCAAAAGCACTGATGGATGCAGCCTACGACATAACGGAAGGTGAGGGGCAAATTGCGATCATGAGTACCACAAACCAGGCGCACAATCAAAACACATGGATATCAGGTATGCGTGATCTGCTTGAAGAAGGGCTTTACCCGGGACTTACACTTGTAAGAATCGTGTACGGCGAAGACGACTATAGTATCACATATGAAAAAACACAGGAGCTCATAGACAACTATCCGGAGATTGCACTGATCATAGCTCCAACCGCTGCAGGAATACCGGCAGTAGCAGCATGCATAATCGATAACGGTCTGGAACATCGCATTAAAGTGACCGGACTCGGTCTACCTTCGCAAATGGCTGACTTTATAGGGCAAAACAAAGTCTGCCCGTATATGTTCATGTGGGACTTGGATGAAGTAGGCAAGCTCACAGCATTTGCAGCTATTGCCCTGGTAGAAGGCAAAATAACCGGAGCAGTTGGAGAAACCCTTCAAGCAGGAGATATGGGAGAATACACAATAACGCGCGATCCGTTTGGAGGAAGTGAAATAGTCCTTCTTGCAGAACCGGTACGCTTTGACGAAAGCAATATTGAATATTGGCGGAACATATATTAATTCTCCCATAAATCAAAATATTCTCCGATATATCACAATGACAGCATAGTATAGAATCAAATCATGAACAGGTAAACTACCAAACCGGGTACACAGGATCGTGGGGTGAATACAGTTGGAATTCGTTGAACTAAAAAACATCACAAAAACCTTCTTTGGCGTAAAAGCGGTCGATGATGTCAGCTTGTCATTCAAAAAAGGCGAAGTACATGCAGTAGTGGGTGAGAACGGGGCAGGGAAGTCAACGATTATGAAAATCCTGTCAGGACTCTACTTTGCAGACAGCGGGAAAATCTTCATCGACGGGAAGCAAAGGCATATAAACTCAGTGCAGGCTGCGTTAAAAAACGGAGTCAGTGTTGTCTATCAGGAACTGCACTTTATGCCCGAACTAACCGTGGCGGAAAACATCTATCTGCACCTTCTTCCGACTAAAGTAGGTCTGGTCGACAAAAGAGCTATGAATAAAGCGGCACAAGCTATTCTGGATGACATGAAGGTGGACATTAAAGCAACGACGCCCGTCAGCTTGCTTTCGGTTTCCGAACAGCAAATGGTCGAAATCGCCAAAGCACTATCGCATGATACAGACATCGTCATCATGGATGAGCCGACAGCCGCACTAAACATCAAAGAAGTTGAGGCACTCTATGGCATCATTGCCAATCTAAAAGAAAAAGGCAAAACTGTTATTTACATATCCCATCGACTGAAAGAGATATTCGATATCACCGACAGAGTCAGCGTATTACGCGATGGACAACACGTTGACACGCGCTTAACAAAAGAGCTAAATCAGGATCAGCTTGTTGAGATGATGGTTGGAAGGGAAATTTCCCAGATACATACCACAGCCGACCACGCTTATGGTGAAACCGTACTCAGCGTAAATAACCTAACAAAAGAAGGAGTATTTACGGATATATCATTTGATCTGCATAAAGGGGAAGTGCTTGGGATTGCAGGCCTTATGGGCTGTAACAGAGAGGAGATCGTTAAATCCCTGTACGGACTTGTTCTACCCGATTCGGGAGAAATAACACTGGACGATAAAGCAGTATACAGCGGAAAAGACGGCTACAACCTCATATCCACACCACGCAAAGCGACCGCCCATGGCATCGGGTACGTAACAGAAGACAGAAAAGGTGCCGGGATATTTGCACTTATGACCGCAAGAGAAAACCTTACTATCAGTGTGCTCAATAGACTCGCAAAATTCGGTATAGTGACAGCAAAAACCGAGCAGGAAATGCTGGAAGACTATACGGCGAAAATGAATATGAAATACAGGACACCATATCAGCGTATAAACACACTTTCAGGGGGAAATCAGCAGAAGTTCGTCTTATCGCGCACACTAGCTACAAACTGCCGTGTACTGATGCTGCTCGAACCGACTCGGGGTATCGATGTTGGAGCAAAAGCGGAGATATTCTCCCTAATTGAAGAATTGGCAAAAAACGGTATGTCCATCATAGTAATATCCTCGGAGTTACAGGAAATAATCGCAAACTGCCATCGTACTCTTGTCATATTCCAGGGTACGCTGACAGGCGAAATCGACAAAGAGGACTTTGACGAAACCCTTATAATGCAATGCGCAACAGGCAACAAAAACTTCAAATCGCAGAGCGTTGGCAAAAGCAGCGTTGGAGTGAGCACAAGCACCGAAGGAGGTGATGGCAAATGAACACGAATAAACGGATGAAAGAGCTATGGATAATCTGGGACAGATTCGGCATCCTCATCGTCTTCGTGCTGATTGCCGCGGTCTTTGCCATCATTGAACCAAGGGTCATCGAACCAAGCCAGATAATAAGCGTGCTCAACAGATCATCATGGATCGCAATTGCTGCGATTGGTATGACATTTGCGATATGCTCGGGAGGATTTGACCTCTCCGTCGGCTCGATAATATCACTCAGTGCAGCAATACTGGCAAGGACAATGATGCACAACGGTTTTGGTACCTGGACAGCGATAGCGCTAACAGTTGGAATAGCTGCAATATGCGGACTTATAAACGGACTGCTCATCACAAAACTGAAAATCCAGCCGTTTGTGGCAACCTTGTCAACAATGCTCTTTTTCAGCGGCGTTGTACAAACATATACCGGAAACATTGGAACTCGTATTGAAACAGAGCAATACGAACAAGGCTTGAGTACAATAGGAAGAGGACTGATGGTGGATGCCGAAGGTCTGGGTCTCTCAAACGCGTCCTTCTCCAAAATATTGATCGTGATAGCTTTTTACATCATAGCAATCGTTGTTTACCGAAACACCAGATTTGGAACAAAAGTCCGTGCAATAGGATCGAACGAACTTTCGGCAAGGACGTCAGGAATCAATGTCGATAACACCCTGATTGGAGTTTATATAATGACAGCAGTCACGGCTTCAATCGCAGCAATACTGCTTGTATCGACAATGCAATCCGCATCACCCGGAGCGGGAACAGGATTTGAACTTGACATAATCACGGCTGTCGTACTGGGCGGTACAGCATTATCAGGAGGCAAGGGAAATCTTATTGGGACATTCATAGGTGCATTCCTTGTCGCATTCTCAAAAATGTGCCTCAACTTTCTCTCAGCACCGGAAGCAATGCACGTTATAGTGACAGGCGCGATCCTCCTGTTTGCACTGTCGATCAACGGGATCAAGCTCATTATGCATAGGGAGGTGAACTGACGTGAAAAATTCAAAATTCCATTTCTATATCGGAGACCATGGAATAATCATTGCACTCGCAGTATTCTGGCTCACACTCCTTATAACAAATCCCGCCTTTTCAAACTTCTCGATCTATGCAACGATCATAAAAGAAGGCTCCTACTTTGCCGTCTGTGCGATAGGAATGACATTCGCGATCATTTCAGGCGTATTTGACCTCTCGGTCGCTTCTCAAATCGCACTTTCATCTGTAGTCTTTACGCAGATCGTAACAAAAATAGCACCCGAAAACCCGATACTGGGTATTCTCCTTTCTTGTCTTATAATAATCACAATGGGTGTGACCATGGGACTTATAAACGGCACACTAGTTGCGCTGTTAAGAATCCCTGCATTCATAACAACACTTGCCATGCAAATGGTATACAGAGGACTTGCGCAACTGGTGCACGACGCACCGGTAGCATTCGCAACACTTGGTAGGGAATACCAGGCGTTCACAACCGGAGCAGAAGCTATACGTTGGGAACCGGGCGGCTTCGAGGTCTTCTTCGGCAGGGGATTCGGATTCACACGAATACTCCAACTTCCGCTGTTCTTCTATATAATGGTCATATTGGCGATCGTTGGCACTATTATCCTCAGAAAAACCGGACTCGGACGTAGGATACTGGCAATAGGCAACTCAAGAGAAGCTGCACGAATATCAGGAATAAATATCCCACGCACACAAATAACTACCTTTATACTTGTTGGCGTGTTCACATCGATCACAGCGATAATGATGACATCCCACTTTGGCTCATCCAATTACGGAGTACCAACAGGGACGGAGTTTACAGTGATATCTGCGGTAGTTTTGGGAGGCACGGCTCTCAAAGGAGGCAAGGGCAGCATCCTCAATACCGTTGTTGCTGCAATGTTCATAGCTACCATATCAACAGCACTAACGACCTTTGGGGTCGACAATAACGCACACGGTATTTTCAACGGAATCATACTGGTGTTTGCATTCTCTATCAACACATTAAGAGCTTACGCTGACGATACATTAGTCAAATACCGGGCAAGAAAAAGACTAAAAACAGCTACACTGGAAAAAGCAACAGAATAAGTAAGATTATCCCATCAATACTAAAAATGTCCGATAGAATTCATAATTTGTTCACATTAAAATATAACTATCATAGATAACTGTGATAGTTATATTATTTTATGAGGAGGACTAAAAAATGAGAAAAGCATTAACTATTCTGCTCGCTGTAACAATGGCACTTTCAGTATTTGCACTTACAGCGTGCAACGGAGACGATGCCCCTGCGGCATCCGGCGACTTGACATTTGGTTGGTCGGTTTATGACCTTGCAAACCCCTTCTTCGTCCCGATGGATGAAGGCGTAAAAGCAAAAGCAGCGGAACTGGGCATAACCTTGCTGCCCACACACGACAACAGAAGCGACGCAACAGAAATGATCACAGGTGTCACCGCTCTCATAGAGCAAGGGATCGACGCACTGGTCATCTCACCATTCAGCCCGGAAGCGATGGGCACAGTCATGGCACTTGCGGAAGATGCAGATATTCCGGTAGTAGTAGTTGACATCGGCACCGGCGGAGCACCGATCGACGCATTCATCATGTCAGATATGCGCGGCGGTGGCAAACTTGCAGGTCAGTATTTCCTTGACCTTGTTTCAAGCGGAGAATACCCGCAAATCACAAGCTCAAACGTAGCAATAATCAAATGCGAAACATCCGCAACCTTTGCGATCATGCGCGGCGAAGGCTTTAAAGACGCAGTTGTACCGGCAGGATTCAACGTAGTAGATGAGCAACACGGTAACTCCAGCATGGACGAAGCATATGCCATAATGGTCGACTACATCGCACAATACGGCAGTGACCTCGCAGCAGTATTTGCTGAAAACGATCAAATGGCACTTGGTGCAGCGGCAGCAATAGATGAAGCCGGACTCACAGGACAAATCCTCGTGTTCGGATTCGATGGAAACGATGACGCAGTAGCAGCAATAAAAGAAGGCAAAATGCACGGTACAGCCGCTCAGGATCCGTTCGGAATGGGTCAAACAGGCGTACAAATCGCATTCGATCTGGTAAACGGCACGTTCTCACCAAGTGGTGAAACAGAACCTTCATCAGGAGCACCACTCTTCTGGTCACCAATGGCGATGATCGGAAACCAAGGCGAGATGGTAACACCGACCGGAACAGGCGGACCTCCACCTGCAGCAGCAGACACCGGAATAACATTCGGTTGGTCAGTATATGACCTTGCAAATCCATTCTTTGTCCCGATGGATGAAGGCGTAAAAGCAAAAGCAGCAGAACTGGGTATAACCTTGCTGCCAACACATGATAACAGAAGCGACGCGACAGAAATGCTCACCGGTGTCACAGCTCTCATCAATCAAGGCATCGACGCACTGGTTATCTCACCGTTCAGTCCTGAAACAATGGGCTCGGTAATGGCACTTGCCGAAGATGCAGGCATCCCCGTAGTAGTCGTTGATATCGGAACAGGCGGAGCGCCTATCGATGCATTCATCATGTCTGACATGCGTGGCGGTGGCAGAATGGCAGGCGAATACTTCCTTGAAATCGTCGGGGACTTCCCTGAAATCACAAGTACAAATGTAGCGATCATCAAATGCGAAACATCAGCAACCTTTGCGATCATGCGCGGTGAAGGCTTTAAAGATGCGGTCGTACCCGGCGGATTCACAGTAGTTGATGAGCAGCACGGTAACTCCAGCATGGACGAAGCATATGCGATCATGGTCGACTACATCGCCCAATACGGCAACGATCTGGCTGCAGTATTTGCAGAAAACGACCAAATGGCACTTGGTGCAGCAGCAGCGATCGATGAAGCCGGGCTAACAGGACAAATCCTCGTATTCGGATTCGATGGTAACGACGACGCAGTAGCAGCGATCAGAGAAGGTAAAATGCATGGAACAGCAGCACAGGATCCGTTCGGAATGGGTCAGACAGGTGTACAAATTGCATACGATCTTGTAATGGGCACATTTACACCAAGCGGCGAAACAGAGCCATCCTCCGGAGCACCGCTCTTCTGGTCACCAATGGCAATGATCGGCAAAGACGGAGTCCTGATCTAAAACGACATCCAAATTAACAAACAAGGGGTGTGGCTGCAAAAGCCACACCCCTACCTTGTATATATCCAATTCTATTCATCCCTGCTACTTATCTGCTTATTATATAAAAACGAGTTTAGCTTGTCAGAGCCTACATTTATAAGGTGATGAAACTGAAGACCATATGAATTAGGGGACTCTTTATTGACCGATACCCTTACGACCTTACAAAGGATCAGCATACGCTTTGTTTCTATATCGAAACTGACTGTAACGAGGTCATCCAAAGTAAGAACTTGATCTGACTCAACTCTCATACCGCCGGAGCTCATATCTATGATTTTTATCGGATGACTCACTTCGTTAAACCGCAACGTGGCATCTACTTCTATCGAGACACGGAAGGAACCTCGCTTGTCTTCATCTTGTATTACAGTCGCATTAATAAGCTTCAAAGTCCTTGGGCTGCAGTAGTAAATCGTAGCCCCAAACACTTGCTTATCATGCTCATCAGAAACAGAAGAAATCTTAACATCATCACCCGTTTTCACAGAAGTGTTTTTATCCTTAACCAGCGAAATGACGACCCGCCTTTTATCTACGATTCTAATGATGCCATTGTACAAAAGCAAGTTGCTCATTGTTAACACTCTGCATTTTCTGCCTACATACTGCCTGCCCAAATCCTGATTCAAGCTATGACAAAAACGAATGTAGGTAAGATCATCACGGGCGATATGATTGTTAAACCAATCTGTGGCAAAATCAACAACTGTTTTATATGGATCTTTCAGCTTGCGGCGTTTTACCTGCTTCCTTAAATCATTGGTAGTACTCCGTAAGTTCTTGTGAGAACTCTTATGATAGCTAAATAACGGATAGCCGCTTTTCTTCATGTACCTTTCTTCAAGCTTCAAATGGCTGTTAGCAACAATTAACAACTCATTGAGAAATGCGAGAAGATCCTTGTTGGAAGCGGCTCCTTCATTGCTAATAATAAACCCGTTGATCAACTCAAAAAGCGCCTTCTGCTGCTGATCAACATCAGAAAAGCCGGTTAAGAATTCATCTGACCAAGTAATAATAGACATACCGATCATCTCCACAAGTTACTTCAGAGTTTCCAGCAAATACCTCTCAGCCTCAGCACACCAAAGACCATTATTTTTTCGAACTATTTCTGAAAGTGCTTTAAACACAGGGTCGTCCATATTGCCAAAATTCTCGATAGCAGTAAGTGGCATGGAAATATTAGTGTAAATCAACTTTTTACCACCCGGGATATTTGGCAAGTCCAAAGTTGTATCGATCACACTGTCAAGCCCGCCGACATGAGTTATCATAGCAGCAGGATTGATGCTGCCGTCGCTCATCATTGATAAAGCTTCCAGCATATCACTGGTATTACCACCACTCGTTCCGACTATATGAGTAAAAGCATAATGCACATTATAGAAGTTAAAACGTGCTGTAAACGAAGGGTCTGTCGGCCCTGCGAAGAAGTTCAAACATCCGTCTTTGCCAAGGATACTATCAGCCAGTTCAATCAAAGGAGCGACCGGAGCATACACAAACACATCATCAAACCCGTTCCCGTCCGTCAGAGCGAGCAAATCATCAGGGTTACTCGTATTGATATATACAAGCTTAACACCGTTTTTAGCCGCCTCCTCCACAGTCAGAACCTCCGCAGCACGACCAAGCTTAACATCATCGATATCGGTCACAACAAGCAATCCGGGCTTCCTGTCGCAGTGGATCACATAGTCGATAGCACCAAGCCCCATAGGACCGGCACCTGCTAAAATCGCCATGTTCCCTCCGGGAACGATACCCATTTTATGCTCATAGACTCCCGATGTCGTATGGTAATTTGCATGAAAAGCACCAATAACACAGCTCATAGGTTCAGCCAACGATGCGTAAAAGAACGCATCCCCGGTATATGGAAGCAAGCATTTCATTTCCATCACTTCATTTGGAATGATCACATATGTAGCATTTCCTCCCAGCCAACGAAACGAGTAGCCGGGAGCATCGAGAGAACCCTTATAGTTAAGAGCAGGCTGAATAGAGTACTTCTGCCCCACTTTGAAGTCGTTTTGCCACTTTTTACCTACTTCGAGGATCTCACCACTGAACTCATGCCCCAACATAGTGGGATTGTCCCCCACATCATCAGGCACTCGTTTATGGTCGGCACCTTGGATCGCAGCCTTATAACTGGACATGCAAATGCAGTCCGACACGACCGAAGCGAGTATCTCATCATCTTTGATAGCCGGAAGTTCAAACTCCTCAAGCCGCAAATCGCTTTTTCCGTAAATTCTGACAGCTCTTGTTTTCATCTCACCCTACACCTTCCTCTTTTTGCGATACTTTTCCTTAGCTAAATCAGCAAAATGCTGTATGCGATCCTCAAGTTTAGGAATCTTATTCTCCGTCTTCGTCGAGAACATACCCTCCGAAAGCCCTTGTGACGATGCATGCTCATGCCCGATAAGCGCCCAGGCTGAATCGATAAGATGTTTAAACTCGGGAGTCTCGATTTTCTCACATATGAACTTTTGCAAAGGAGAATTGATATCCTCACCGGAGATTTGAAGTAGGTTATTTGCCTCACACAATGCCTTGATACGCGAAAGTTGCTTATCCGTATTTCTCGCCGGCATATAAGTGACAGCCCGCATCCCGATCCTTGAAAGATATCCGATAAGCTCATCAAGAAAAGCATCCTCAAACTTCTGTCGCTTCTTGTCACCGGTAACAGAAACACCTACATCACCGAGATAGGCATAAGCAGGGACAGCACCGACCTTTCTTGCAAGTGCAATAAAGTCCGTGATATGCGGCAGCTCCTCATCAGCATCTATGTAAAAACTTTCGACCAGTTGACTTTTAAACATCATGAGCAGGAAATTCCTCGGCATTTCCGCCTCTGTGAGTTTTGCAGCAAGAGCGTATAAAATGTGCCTTTCAGTTACAGACCCTCCGAAGGAATATTGAGAGAGCGGGAGCACATCGTTATTAAAGTCAAGCTCCAAACCATATGGCTTGACGACATCATTAAGCCTCTCAACCATCTTCCAATTACGAATATTCCGCTTTTCACGATAAGGTGCTAAAAACTGCTCCACCTCACCCAGCATCTGATGCGGTATACCGTGCATAGCAAGATACGCAACAGAGATTTGGTCCGGATTGTTGATGCGATTACCTTCAAACGGAGTCTCTGTCATTTTACAGCGTAACTCGAACCCGACAGTCACGGGCATTTTTATGATCTCACCGGCTTCGATAAACTCAGCTGCACCGGCAACACTGTCGTGGTCCATGATGCCTGTCGTGGCAAGACCGCTCAGCCATGAGACAAAAACAGCTTTAGTCGGTGAATACGGCGAAAACGAAAACGTAGTGTGGATGTGGTTATTCACATTGTCTCCGGTGATGGGTTTATCCAATGCACGCGTGTCTATTAGAAGCTTCAGCTCACGCAGCGCTTCGATACGGCGTTTCTTATCCGGTGCATTCAACTGTTCAAATAGTTTTTCCTTCATGTGGTTCTCCTCAATTTACGGTGATGAAAAGAGTTGCTCTGAATCATCTTGGTGAATACTTAAAACTGTGAAAATCAGCCCATGCTGTCCTGTCGCGCATATCAACACACAGCATACCGACATAAGCGCCTGTAAATCCGAGAGGACCTGCGTAATCATCCGACAAGGTCGTAACATCTATCGTATAAGGTATATCCGTATAAGAGACACCATCTTGGGAATAAGAGAATACACCACTTTGACCGTCCACACAAAGCTTCATGTACATCTTACCATCGCTGACCGGTATCTCAGGGATCGGCATTGAGAAATCCCATGCATCCATGCAAATCAATCCAAGTGACATACTGCCTTCGTCAGAACGGGAAATACGCAGAAAATAATGCGTCCTCTCATCATATCGATATATCATACCGGCCATTTGCTGGAAGTTTTTTCCATTGAGCGTCAGACTGGTCTCCGCTTCGAACTTGAACTCCGTCTGTCTCCTCACAAACATACCCTGTGAGAAATCCGAGACAGGTGAATCTCCGCCATAAAGCCTCAGCACGCCATTATCAACGCTATATTTTGGAAACGTTCTGGGCGTCTGGAAGTCAAGCCTAAACTTCTCGGAACCAAAATCATAATCTATTGCCACAGGCGGCTTCTGCTCTCCATAACCCTCAAACTCCACATCTGCGACCTGAGTCCTATTCTTGAGATACGGCCAATCGTCCTCCCATATGATCTCATTTATAGAAGTTTCACGCCCAAGTGGACAATACCCCGTGCCCTCAAGAGGACGACCGCAAAGAAATGCAAACCACCATCTGCCGTCATGTGCTTGAACTGTCGAACCATGACCGGTCTTCTGCAGTTTTCCTTCATTGATCTGCTTATATGCCTCTTTGGCACAAATGAGATAGAGGTTTGGATGGTTTTCATACTCACCATCTATCGCTTTCGAGCGTGCAACTGTTTGAGTATGCTCATATTGGGTTCCGCCCTCTGCAGTGAATAAATAATAATAACCATCTTTCTTATACAAATGCGGAGCCTCTACCAATAAACGATCGGTACCCGTATATATTTTAACAGGTTCAGTGATGGGCTTCAACGTGACAGGGTCAAGCTCAGTCAGTAAAATCCCTGAAAACTGATTGCCTTCTGTGTCCGGCTGTAGCTTCCTATAGTCCCATTCCATGTTTACGAAGTACTTCCGACCGTCATCATCATGGAAGAGAGAAGGGTCAAATCCTGAGCAATTGATGAACACCGGATCACTCCACGGACCTCTTATATCCTTTGCTGTAGTGATATAGTTTGGTGTGTCCTTATACGGCTTTCGACTCCAATCCTTCACATCGGTATAAACAAGATAAAACAGTCCATCACACCAAGAAAGGCACGGAGCCCAAATCCCGCAACTTCTTGCATTACCGCGCATATCGAGAAGTTTGTGACTGTCAAGCGGATAACCAACGGTCTCCCAGTTAGCCAAATCCGTAGACGCAGCTATCTTGACACCGGGAAAATACTCAAATGTTGAAGTCGCGATGTAGAAAGTTCCATCATGATAAAGCATAGACGGATCCGGATTAAAACCGGTCAATACAGGATTTTTGATCATATTAGAAAACTCCTTTTTTGCATGATTATCTTAAGTAATATCAATTAAATTACTATAAATACTCTTATCGGGTGATGACCCCTCAATTACAGTTGCGTTGACTGCCTTCTCGTAAAATGTAACAGCATCGGTCACATAACCGATCACAGCATACCCATAACCCGCTTCCTTCATGGATTCCAGACATTTGCCTAAGAGTGCTTTGCCGATACTTTTACCCTGTGCAGACGGAGCAACGCCGGTCGGGCCGAAAAATCCCAAAGCGCTTACGTCATAGCAGGCGAAACCCAATATTTCATTATCCTTAACAGCAAGATAGCAGGAAGGAGGATTGTTAAAAATCGCTTTCTCACTTTCGTACGCCCACTCGATACAGATATCAGCAAAGTTCGCTTTGACAAACTCAACGATCTTCTCTTTATCCAGCGCCATCGCACGCTTGATAATGATACCCTCATCAGACATACGCGCTTCCAAGTCGATTTTCGGCATAGTATATAAATTAACTAGCATATCCGGCATAATACAAGATCAATCCTTTCGTTAATTCTTAAGTGATATCATCGAATAGTCTCTCACCCTTTATAGCGCGACCTAAAACATCGGTAAAGTACTTCACATCGAACAAATCATGGAATGAAGGCTCGATACTGTTTGCATATTCAACCACCTTTTCCCAGTACTCCTCTGCCTTGGCTTGGTCACCAAGTGCTTTGCTTGATAAAGCATCTGCTAAACAGGTGCATAATTGCGAATGTGCGATGAACGCATCCCATGTTCTCTTTCTGCAAGGATCGGCTTCATGCTTATAGCGACCCGCCAAGCGAAGCGACATTTTGCGGAGCATACGATGGCTCGCAGCAAACAATCCTGCGCTTTTCGCATTGATTTCTTCCAGCTCACCACGCATATATGGCGGTTGGAACAGCTTTGATAGCGTTTTAAGGTGCTCACTCATCTCGCTTGCATATTCGCCGAACAAATCCATATAATAAGCTTCAGTAAACTCTTCGAAGTTTTGCTCTTTATCCCAAAGAGCCGCAGCCATCGCACTCATAGCAAGACCTGTCGGGAAGAAAGTACGCTGCACCTGACAACTGATCATACCATTCAAACCAAGCTTATCAAGATTCTTCATATCCTCAAACAGGATACGCGCAGACTCATAACCGCCCGGATCATAATAGTGATCCCAAATCAAATGGTAATCAAAAACAAAACTGTCCCCGGAAAACAACTCTTGCCAGCGACGTAAACGTGCGACGTTTTCATCCACACTTTTTGGCATCACAAGCTTATTACGAGAGTAAGGAGCAAGCTCGATCGACGCATTACCACTCCCCGAATAATACGGCATGCTATAACTGCGAGTGATTGGTGCAAACATTAGCGTGAAGCGGTCTTTATTTATCAGTCGCTCTGTTTGTGGCTCCCAAAGCAAATCGAAATAAACCAGAAAAACGATTTTCGTGGGGATATTCTCTGTGGTGAGCCGAAGATCGATTTCATTGAGCATCATTACGTAATAATCAGCAGGGCGTACGTCCTTGCAACCATCACACTCGCAATGATTGTTCGCTTCATCTGCAAGCCAGAAGTGCAGATAATCA
>Ga0123355_10006138_pt1 | contig 17728 bp, 31 predicted proteins | sample TergutEmb28metaG_3_FD_89872 | JGI IMG/M metagenome (GOLD analysis project Ga0123355, IMG submission 89872) | Embiratermes neotenicus P1 segment gut microbial communities from Petit-Saut dam, French Guiana - Emb289 P1 | ecosystem: Host-associated > Arthropoda: Insects > Digestive system > Gut ...
AAATTTATCAATCGCTTAAATTACAGTAAGTTTATATAACTTTGAGGCTTTGATTCGTTTGGGTGAGATTTGGGTGCGTTTACCCTGGCGAAGAAAGGCAAGAAGAAAGGCAAGTTGCCGCCTCTGTTACAATATTATGATATACTTATTTGCTGGTACGAATTGATTGGTGTTAGTTTAATATGACTGATTGTTGAACTGTTATTGTGTCAGGTACTAATCTGTTTCATTACAGTTTTGTGCCTTTCGCAGAAAGGAATGATTATAAAAATGGCGAAGGAAAAATTTGAACGTAATAAGCCGCATTTGAACATTGGTACGATAGGTCATATCGACCACGGGAAAACGACGCTGACGGCGTCGATCACGAAGTGCCTTGCTACGCAGAAATGGGCGGAATTTCTGGCTTACGACATGATCGACAAAGCCCCGGAAGAACGCGAGAGAGGTATCACCATCAACATCTCCCACGTGGAATACCAGACGGCTAACCGGCATTATGCCCACATCGACTGCCCCGGGCACGCGGACTACATCAAGAACATGATAACGGGCGCGGCGCAGATGGACGGAGCAATCCTCGTGGTCAGCGCTGCCGACGGCCCCATGCCCCAGACACGCGAGCACGTGCTGCTTGCCCGCCAGGTCAACGTTCCGGCCCTTGTGGTTTTCATGAACAAAGTTGATCAGGTTGACGATCCAGAGCTTCTTGATCTCGTGGAAATGGAAATCAGAGAGCTGCTGAGTAAATACGAATTCCCCGGCGACGACATTCCCGTGATCCGTGGTTCCGCGCTTGAGGTAATGGAAAAGGGCAACGGCACGAAGGACGATCCAATATGCAAGCCGATCTGGGATCTTATGGCCGCGTGCGACAGCTACATACCCGAGCCTGTACGCGAGACGGAGAAGCCGTTCCTTATGCCTGTTGAAGACGTGTTTACGATTACCGGCCGCGGCACGGTTGTTACGGGCCGCGTAGAGCGCGGAATAATCAAAGCCGGAGACGAAGTAGCGATAGTGGGTCTGAAGACGGACGTAAAAAAGACAGTTGCGACGTCGCTTGAAATGTTCCGAAAAATATTGGACGACGCGGTAGCTGGAGACAACGTAGGAGTGCTTCTTCGCGGAGTTGACAAGGATGAAATTGAGCGTGGTCAGGTACTGGCGAAACCAAACACCGTTACGCCGCACGCAAAATTCAAGGCCGAGGTGTACGTGTTGAAGAAGGATGAAGGCGGCCGCCATACGCCGTTCTTCGCCGGATATAAGCCCCAGTTTTATTTCCGCACGACGGACGTTACCGGAGGAATTAAGCTTCCAGACGGCGTAGAGATGGTAATGCCTGGCGACAACGCAAACTTCGAGGTTGAACTGATAGTGCCTATAGCGATGGAAGCTGGACTGAGATTTGCGGTACGCGAAGGTGGGCACACGGTTGGCGCCGGCGTCGTCACCGAAATTTTGAAAGCTTAAGCTGACGGGCGTTTAGGGGCATTTAAGTGGCTAAAAATATACGTATTCGTCTAAAAGCGTTTGATCACAGAGTTCTTGACGCTTCCGCGTCTCAAATCGCGGAAACGGCCGAAAGAAGCGGAGCTGTGGTGTCGGGGCCTATCCCTCTTCCCACGGAAATTAAAAAAGTAACGATACTCAAGTCTCCGCATAAAGACAAAGATGCAAGAGAGCAGTTTGAAATGAGAACTCACAAGCGGCTGATCGATATCATCAACCCAACGCAAAAAACGACAGACGCATTGATGCAGCTGAATCTTCCCTCCGGGGTTGACATTCAAATCAAGGTATAGTTGTAAAGGAGAGAAAGAGATGGGTATAGGAATACTGGGGAAAAAAATTGGCATGACCCAGATTTTTAACGAACAAGGGCAGGCTGTGGCAGTTACTGCTATTGCGGCTGGCCCCTGTCCTGTGATTGCCATTCGTACCCCCGAACAGAACGGATATTCCGCCGTTCTTCTCGGCTTTGGCGCGGTGAAACCGCACAAGCTGTCCAAACCCCTTAAAGGCCTTTTTGACAAGGTCAAGGTCGAACCCAAGCGTACGCTTCTTGAGTTCAGGCTGGACAAAACGGAAGGTTATGAAATAGGGCAGGAACTCAAGGTTGATTTATTTGAGCTTGGGGAGAAAGTTAATGTAAGCGGAGTCAGCAAGGGTAAGGGATTTGCCGGAGTTGTGAAAAGATATCACTTCGGAGGCCAACAATTCAGCCATGGAACTTCAGTAACACATCGTCGTCCTGGTTCGAGTGGTGCTAATACTTATCCCGGCCGTGTGTTTAAGGGTAAACGTATGCCTGGACACATGGGAAGTGAGAAGGTGACGGTCAAAAACCTTACTATTATGGCCGTGGATTTGGAAAATAACCTTCTTCTCGTCAAAGGGGCGGTACCCGGCGCTAAAAACAGCCTGGTAACCCTCTACAAGAAGCATTGACGAGTATTGGAAGGAGCGAAAGAATCATGCCTACAATTAACGTAGTAGATTTTGAAGGACGTACATTAGAGGAGCTTGCCCTATCCGATGAAGTATTCGGCGCGAGGCTGCACGTTCCCGCTATGCATCAGGTAGTTGTGGCGCATCTTGCCAACAAAAGGCAGGGTACGCATTCCGTAAAAACGCGTGCCGAGGTTTCTGGTGGCGGTAAAAAACCCTGGAAACAGAAAAAGACCGGCCGTGCAAGACACGGAAGCACGCGCTCACCCATATGGGTGCACGGCGGAGTAGCTCACGGGCCACATCCGCGCGACTACCATCAGAAAGTCAACAAAAAAGTTCGCCGCCTGGCGATGTTAAGTGCGCTTTCTATGAAGGTCAGAGATCAGGAGTTCACTGTTGTGAAAAGCTTCGATTTTGACAAACCCTCAACGAAAGCCGCGAAGGGTTTTATGGAAGCTATTAATGCTCAGAAAGCCTTGGTTGTATTTCACGCCGATGGATGCAATATCATTAAATCAGTGCGTAATATTCCAGGGGCCAAGGTTATTAACGTTGCCAGCATAAACGTGTACGACCTTCTCAACTCAAAAAATGTGGTCGTGACGCCTGAAGTGGTCGCGCGCCTTGAGGAGGTATACGCAAGATGAATCTGATTGCTCACGACATAATAATAAGGCCGGTAATAACTGAAAAAAGCAGTACGCTTGTAGAGCTCAATAAATACACATTTGAAGTGCATAAAAGCGCCAACAAAATACAAATTCGTCAGGCCATTGAGCAGATATTCAAAGTGAAGGTGCTGAGCGTCAACACGATGAATGTTTCCGCAAAGCCGAAACGGATGGGGGCTTTTATAGGTAAAACGCGCTCTTGGAAAAAGGCCATTGTGGCTCTGGCGGAGGGGCAGCGCATTGAATTTTTTGAAGGCGCCAGCATTTAGGAAGAGGTAACCGACATGTCTATTAAACAATTTAAGCCTTATACCCCTGGCCGCAGGCAGATGAGTATTCAGAGCCGCGAGGACATAACGACTGACAAACCTGAGCGTTCACTCCTTGCTCCATTGCGTAAAAGCGGTGGGCGAAATAATACCGGCCGAATCACAATGCGCCACGTCGGTGGGGGGCACCGTAGAGCTTATCGCATCATTGATTTTAAACGTAACAAAATAGGAATCCCTGGCAAAGTAGCCACGATTGAGTACGATCCAAACCGTAACGCGCGTATAGCTCTCATCAATTACGTAGACGGTGAGAAGCGTTATATCATCCTTCCAAAAGGACTCAAGGTAGGGGATACAATAATTTCTGGCCCAGAAGCTGATATTGTGCCGGGCAATGCCCTAAAATTAAAGGATATGCCAGTGGGTTCCGTCATCCATAACATAGAATTGGAACCTGGCCGAGGAGCTAAATTGGTTCGTTCAGCCGGTATGTCAGCTCAACTTATGGCCAAAGAAGGTAAATATGCTTATGTCCGCATGCCCAGCGGCGAACTCCGCTTAATTTTGTTGGAGTGTATGGCGACCGTAGGGCAAGTTGGCAACGAAGATTACGAGAACATTTCTCTTGGCAAAGCTGGAAAAAAGAGATACCTCGGGGTACGTCCGACAGTGCGCGGCATGGTTATGAACCCAGTTGATCACCCAATGGGAGGCGGAGAAGGCAAGAGCAAAGGTAACAAACATCCGGTTTCTCCATGGGGCACGCCAGCCAAAGGTTACAGGACGCGTAAAAACAAACCCTCCGACAGGTTGATCGTACGCCGTCGCTATGAGAAATAGACGCGAAGGGAGACAAGCGAAATAATGGCTCGTTCCGCTAAAAAAGGACCCTACATAGAGCAACGCCTCTTGTCCAGGGTCGAAGAAATGAATACTTCCGGCGTTAAAAAAGTGTTGAAAACATGGTCACGCCGTTCCACTGTCGTTCCGCAAATGATCGGGCATACGATAGCAGTCCATAATGGACGTATGCATCTTCCGGTTTATATAAGCGAGAACATGGTTGGTCACAAGCTGGGTGAGTTCGCTCAAACCAGGAAATTCGGATATCACGCGGGGCAGGAACGCTCCACCAAAGGTAAGTAGGAGGGGCGGGAGATGGAGGCAGTTAAAAATCAGGCAAAAGCCATGGTTCGTCAGGTGAGAATTTCTCCCACCAAAATCCGTCAGGTGCTCGTTCTTATAAGAGGGAAAAAAGCCGAGGACGCTATGACTATCTTGCGCTTTAGTCCTAAAAAGGCTGCGCGTATTGTATTTAAGGTCTTACAGAGCGCTATAGCCAACGCTGAGCATAATTACGGGATGGATACCGACAAACTGCGTGTATTGGCTGCTTATGCCGATAAAGGACCTTCTATGAAGCGTTTTCGTCCCGCTTCCATGGGAAGAGCGCATCCGTACGTGCATCGTACATCGCATGTGACCGTTACGGTTACGGAAAGTTAGGAGGGGTTTGGTTCGTGGGACAGAAAGTTCATCCCGTCGCTTACCGGCTGGGAATCACGACAGAGTGGGAATCCAAATGGTACGCCAATCCTAAGGATTACGCTCGTAAATTACACGAAGACATAAAGCTTCGTAAATGGATTATGAAAAAATGGGACGGTGCCGGTATTTCGCGTATAGAAATTGAGCGAGTTGGTCACGTAGTCCGTTTTACAATCTGGACCGCGCGTCCTGGCGTTGTAATCGGCCGTGGCGGCACCGAGATCCAGGTTATCAAAGACGAGCTTCAAAAACTTACCGGAGCAAAAGTTATGATTAACGTTCAAGAGATCAAGAACCCGGACGTAGTGGCTCAGCTCGTAGCGGAGGGCGTAGCTTCATCTTTGGAGCGCCGCGTGTCGTTCCGGCGCGCGATGAAACAGGCCATTTTCCGTGCCACCAAAGCTGGGGCGAAAGGTATTAAAGCCCAGGTCGCCGGACGTTTGGGCGGCGCAGAAATAGCCCGTACCGAATGGTATAACGAAGGGCGTTTACCGCTTTCTACTATACGTGCGGATATAGATTACGGTTTTGCTGAAGCTATGACGATGTATGGGGTTATCGGTTGCAAGATATGGATATACAGAGACCGAGAGAATGAACGCCCTGTGCAACAGCGCTCAAAAAGAGACAGAGGCGATAGAGAACATCGGGATAGGGGGGGTAAGTGAGCCATGCTTATGCCCAGCAGAGTTAAATTTAGAAAATCACACCGCAGTCCTCTGCGCGGTATCGCGAAGGGCGGCGTGACAGTCGCTTTCGGTGAATGGGGGCTTCAGGCGCAGGAAAATGCCTGGATAACCGCACGTCAGATAGAGGCTACCCGTGTGGCGATTTCAAGAAAGATGAAAAAAGGCGGCAAGATTTGGATTCGTATTTTCCCAGATCGCCCCTATACTAAAAAACCCCTTGAAGTGCGAATGGGTTCGGGAAAAGGCAGCCCGGAATTTTGGGTTGCAGCGGTGAAGCGCGGTCGCGTAATGTTCGAGGTGGCCGGGGTTCCTAAAGAGGTCGTGGAGCAGGCTTTTCGTACAGCTTCCCACAAACTGCCTGTCAAGGTGAGGATTGTGGCAAGAGAAGGTATAGGTGGTGAACAGTAATGGATGCGACTAAACTTAATGAACTTAGTTTGGACGAGCTTCAAGAAAAACACCGCCAGTTTAAAGAAGAACTTTTTAATCTTCGATTTCAGAACGTCACTGGACAGCTCAAAAACACGAGCCGTATCAAAGATGTTCGTAAGATAATAGCCAGAGTGTTGACCATTGCGGGCAAAAAGACGCGCGCGATGGAAAGCTCGGTCGGCAGGAGGTAGAGCTATCCATGGTGGCAGCAGCAGAAGCCGCGGCGGGAATGAGTGAGCAGATTTCCCGCAGGAAAGTGCGCGTAGGGGTTGTAGTAAGCAACAAAATGGACAAGACCGTGGTGGTCAAGGTCACGCGTCATGCTGAGCACCCTCTTTACGGCAAGCGGGTCATCAAATCCAAAAAATACGTGGCGCACGATGAAAAAAATGTATGCAGCATAGGTGACCAGATTCGCATACGTGAAACTCGCCCCCTTAGCAGAACAAAAAGGTGGGAACTGGTAGAAATCGTGCGAAAAGCTCCGGTTTTTGGGGCTGAGGCTCGTGTGGAGGAATAAGCATGATTCAGTTGACGACAGTATTGAACGTAGCCGATAACACAGGCGCGAGAAAGCTTTTCTGCATACAGGTTTTGGGAGGCAGCAAGCGCAAGTGGGGCAGCATCGGCGATGTTATTGTAGCCTCAGTGCGTGAGGCTATACCCAACAGCAACGTAGCTAAAGGGTCGGTTGTAAAGGCCGTCATCGTTCGTACAAGAAAAGAAATCAGGCGTCAGGATGGGTCTTATGTTCGATTCGACGACAATGCGGCAGTTATCATCGATAATAATGGAGAGCCCAAAGGGACGAGAATTTTTGGCCCTGTAGGCCGCGAGTTGCGCGCCAGAAAATATATGCGCATTCTTTCTCTCGCGCCTGAAGTGGTTTAGGAGGCATAGTTCGGTTATGTCCATGAGAATTAAGAAAAATGATCAAGTCCGAGTGATCTCTGGCAAAAACAAGGGCAAAGAGGGCAAAATATTACGTAATATTCCATCGAAAGACATGATTGTCGTAGAGGGAGTCAACGTAGTCTCGCGCCATGTTAAGCCGAGCCAGAAAAACCCTCAGGCTGGAATCATCAAGCAAGAAGCTCCGATTTACGCAGCGAAGGTAATGCTGGTTTGCCCTCAATGCGGCGCGGCTACGCGAGTGGGGTCTTCTTTCCTTGAGAGCGGAAAAAAAGTTCGCGTTTGCAAAAAATGCAACGAGATCATAGATCGGGCTTAGAGGGAGGTGCTACCATGGCGGAAAACTCTAAGATGCCGCGTATTCTTGAGAAGTATAAGAAAGAAATTTGTCCATCGTTGATGAAAGAGTTCGGATACAAGAACATAATGCAGTTGCCACGTGTCCAGAAGATCGTTCTTAACATCGGGGTTGGTGACGCGAAAGCGGATATTAAACTGATGGATGTAGCTATCGCTGAACTGAAAGCTATCACCGGACAACAGCCGCTTTTGAAAAGGGCTAAGAAATCGGTGGCCGGTTTTAAGGTACGCGAAGGTATGCCTGTGGCGTGTGCTGTTACGCTTCGTGGCAAACGTATGTGGGAGTTTCTCGACAGGCTAATTTCGTTGGCTTTGCCGAGTATTAAAGATTTTCAGGGAGTTTCGCGGCGTGGATTTGACGGGCGCGGGAATTATAACCTAGGCCTTCGCGAGCAGCTTATTTTCCCGGAAATAAGTTACGACAAGGTTATTCGTTCCCGTGGAATGAATGTTTCCATCGTAACAACGGCTAAAACCGACGAGGAAGCTCAAGCGTTGCTCAAGGGCATGGGAATGCCCTTCAATCGATAGGAATAGGGGGAAGAGCTAAGATGGCAAGAAAAACAATGAAGCATAAGGCAACCTTACCCCCAAAGTTCAAGGTGCGGCAGCACAACCGCTGCCCGCTTTGTGGCAGGGTGCATGCTTATATGCGCATGTTCGATATGTGTCGCTGCTGTTTCCGCAAACTCGCCCGAGAGGGTAAAATACCCGGCGTAGTCAAGTCAAGCTGGTAGGAGGGCGCGAATGTACATAAACGATCCGATCGCGGATATGCTCACGAGAGTGCGCAACGCGAACATGATATACAGCGAGAGTGTGGATGTTCCTGCAAGCAAAATAAAGCTTGCGATAGCCAGGGTTTTGAAAGAAGAGGGTTATATCAAGAATTTTAAAACCTTCACGGATCCTAAAAAGCCGTATTCGACAATCAGGATATTTTTGTCCTATGGCTCCGAGCGTGAGCGGGTCATCCAGGGTTTGCGCAGGATAAGTAAGCCAGGGCGCAGAATCTATGTGAAAAAAGACAAACTTCCTTTGGTTATGGGCGGCTTGGGGTTGGTAGTGGTTTCGACTTCCCAAGGTTTGAAAACCGGAACTGAAGCGTCCAGGCTCGGCCTTGGCGGGGAAGTTCTTTGCTACGTCTGGTAAGGGGGAGCGAAGAATGTCTCGTATAGGACGAAAGGCAATTTCTCTGCCTAAAGGCGCGACGGTTACGGTTAAGGAAGATAAAATTGTCGTGAAAGGCTCTAAAGGCGAGCTTAATACGCCCCTCATGCCTGGAATTAGCGTGAATATCGAAGAGGGCAGAATTATGATCGGCCGCGACAACGATGAAAAACAGACTTGCGCCTGGCACGGTATGACGCGCGCATTGCTGGCCAACATGCTGACAGGTGTTACGGATGGCTTCCAAAAGACGCTTGAAATAGTCGGAGTCGGCTGGCGAGCCCAATTGCAGGGTAAAAAACTTGTTTTAAGCATCGGATATTCCCACCCCGTAGAATTTGATCCGCCGGAGGGGATAGAAATTGCTGTCGAAAACCCGATTAAATTCACAGTCAAGGGGATAGATAAACAAGTGGTGGGAGAGGCGTGCGCGAAAATCCGAGCCTTTCGTCCACCAGAGCCTTACCACGGTAAAGGAATTCGTTATTCGGGCGAAAAAGTCGCCCGCAAGGCTGGCAAGACCGGCGCTAAGTAGGGCGGGGTGAATTGAATGAAAAAGAAGAGCAGAAACGACATGCGGGTAGTGCGCCATGAGCGTCTGCGACGTACCCTTGCCGGGACGTCGGCAGTTCCAAGAATGGCTGTATATCATAGCCTGAACCATATATATGTGCAGATCATAGATGATGATATGGGGCATACTTTAACGGCGGCTTCCACATTGGAAAAAGTCGTAAAAGAAAACCTTAAAGGCACATGTAATCAAGATGCGGCCAAAGTAGTAGGAAAACTGGCGGCAGAACGCGCTAAGGCGAAGGGTATAGAGTCTGTGGTTTTCGACCGCGGCGGTCATATGTACCACGGTAAGGTCAAGGCTTTGGCGGAAGCAGCCCGTGAAGCCGGCCTCAAGTTCTAGTATAGGAGAGCTATGCGGATATGATCAAAAAGAAAATTGACGCTAAAAGCCTTGAACTGAAAGAGCGCGTTGTCGCTATTAACCGAGTCAGCAAGGTCGTCAAAGGAGGCAAACGCTTCAAATTCGCGGTTCTTGTTGTGGTTGGCGATGAAAATCGTTATGTCGGTGTTGGTATCGGCAAAGCGAAAGAAATTTCAGAGGCCGTACGCAAGGGCATAGACAAAGCAGGTAAAGACCTGGTTGAATTGAAGCGCAACAACAATACTGTGCCTCATCCAATTCAAGGACAATTCGGAGCTGCCACGGTGCTTCTGAAACCTGCGCCGGCTGGAACGGGAGTAATTGCCGGTGGCGTGGTGCGCGCGATCATGGAGCTTGGCGGAGTGAAGGACGTTGTAACCAAAGTAGTCGGACGCACTTCCAACTCTATTAACGTGGCGTGGGCGACTCTTGAAGCGCTCAAGGGCAGCCGGACGGTAGACGAGATTTTCAAGCTGCGAGGGAAGAAAACCGAGCAGCAGGCTTCGGCTGAGTAGGAGGTCGCTATGGCTAAGATCAGAGTGAAATGGATCAAAAGCGCCATAGGTTTTTCTGAGCGTCAGAAAAAAACCATAAAAGCGCTTGGATTTAAGAAATTACAGTCCGTGGTCGAGCACGAAGATACGGCTCAGATTCGCGGAATGATTGAGAAGGTTCGTCACCTGGTTGAGACGAGCGACAATTAGGGAGTGAATATCGAATGAACCTTCATGATTTGAAAGCAGTACCAGGCGCGAAGCGCGAAGCAAAACGCCTCGGCCAGGGGATAGGCAGCGGAACTGGCAAAACCGCCGGAAAAGGTCATAAAGGGCATAAATCCCGTTCGGGCGGCGGAGTCCGTGCCGGTTTCGAGGGAGGCCAGATGCCTCTTGCGAGAAGGGTGCCGAAGCGCGGATTCAATAACGCGCGTTTTGCCAAAGAATTCCAAGTGGTCAACCTTGAGTCGCTTTCGAAAAAATTCGAAGGCGGAGAAGTTTCCGCGAACGAGCTTTACGAGGCAAGACTGATTCGTTCAGCCACTTTGCCTGTAAAACTTCTTGGCGTTGGCGAAGTAACGAAGCCGCTTACTGTTAAGGTCAACGCTGTCAGCAAAAGCGCGCGGCAGAAAATAGAAGCGGCCGGCGGGAAGGTCGAGGTGATCTGACGTGCTCGGACTCCTTGGAGACGTCTTCAGGCTGCCGGATCTGAAGAGGCGAATATTGTTTACAATGGGCGTTCTCTTCATATTTCGTCTGGGAGCGCACATCCCAACTCCAGGTCTGGACACCAGACAGTTGGCTGACTTGTTTCAAGGCGGCGGCTTAATGGATTTCATCAACGTTTTTTCAGGAGGTGCGCTCGGCCGGTTCAGCTTTTTCTCGCTTGGCGTTATGCCTTACATTAACGCAAGCATCGTTATGCAGCTTTTAGTAGTTATATTTCCATATTTGGAAAAGCTGCAGAAAGATGGCGACGAGGGGCGCAAAAAAATAATCCAGTGGACACGATATGGTGCCGTCTTTTTCGCTACTGTGCAGGCTATCGGCTTGACCATGTGGGTGAGCGCAGATGGAGCCTTGCTGGGTGGATTTTTTGGCTTTATCGTTGCAGTTACGACCCTTGTGACTGGTTCTATTATTGTCATGTGGCTGGGTGAGGAAGTCTCCGATCACGGTATAGGCAACGGTATATCAATTATGATTTTCTCGGGCATAATTGTAGGTATTCCGGGCGCAGTAATAGGTATACTCACGGGTCTGAGGATGGGCGAAATGAATATTCTGGCCGTGCTGCTGTTCCTGGTACTAGTCTTGGCGGTTGTCGCCGGCTGTATAATTCTTCAAGAAGGCCAGCGGAGGCTTCCCGTGCAATATGCCAAGCGTGTTGTGGGGAACAAAGTTTACGGCGGGCAGAGCACGTTTATCCCTCTTAAAGTTAATCAATCGGGAGTTATCCCAGTAATCTTTGCTTCTTCGCTTTTGATTTTTCCGGGTACTATGGCTGGGTTTATCGCCGATACTTGGATAGGGCAGTGGATTTTGTGGGCTTTTTCTCAGAATAACGTGATATACATGCTTTGTTACACGGCGCTTATTATTTTCTTCGCGTATTTTTACACTGCGGTGGTGTTCAACCCCAACGACATCGCAAACAACATGAAAAAACACGGAGGCTTCATACTCGGTATCCGGCCCGGACAGCCGACAGCCGACTACATCACGAAAGTTGTGGAGCGTATAACGCTGGGTGGAGGTATTTTCCTGGCTGTGATTGCGCTTATCCCCAACTTCTTATCAATTTTGACAGATACCCAGATGTTTTTCTTCGGGGGTACAGCAGTTTTGATCGTGGTTGGTGTTGCGCTTGATACAGTCCGTCAGATTGAGGCTCAGTTACTTATGAGGCATTATGACGGCATTTTGAAAAAATCCGGGGGTAAAACTGGAAGCTTGCTCCGTACATGATCACCGCTGGAGTAAAAAAGGTATTATGATACGCCTCAAAACAAAAGAAGAGCTCCTGATTATGCGGGAGGCTGGAAAAATTGTTTCGTGCGCCCTGGATGCCCTGAGGGACGTTGTCAAGCCAGGGGTTTCTACCGCCGAGCTGGAGCGTGTGGTTGAAAAGCATATAGCAGCTAGTGACGGAAAAGCGGCTTTTAAGGGTTACCGTCCATCGCACGCAGATCGTCCTTTTCCGGGAGCGATATGCGCTTCCGTTAACGGAGAGGTTGTCCATGGTATTCCAAACGATGGGCGAATCCTCGAAGAGGGTGATATTGTGAGCGTTGATGTAGGGGTCTTCCTTAGGGGGTATTACGGCGATGCTGCTTGTACTTATCCCGTGGGGGCCATAACCCCAACCCGAAAGAAACTTTTGGATGTCACGGAGAAATCTCTGGAATTGGCGATTGCCGCGTCGGTGAAGGGCAACACGGTGGGCGATATCGGTTACGTGGTGGAGAATTACGTTCAGGCTAATGGTTTTAGAGTGGTCAGAGATTACGCTGGGCACGGAGTTGGCAAAAAATTACATGAAGCTCCACAGATTCCAAACTTCGGACAACGCGGAAGGGGCGTTACCTTGCAGCAGGGAATGACGCTGGCCATTGAACCGATGGTCGTGGCAGGAAAAGAAGACGTAACGCTGGGTTTGGATGGCTGGGTTGTCGTTACTGCCGACGGCTCCGATGCGGCGCATTTCGAGAGGACTATCGTAATAACGGACGATGGCCCTGAGATTCTGACTCCATGGATAAGTCTTTAGATGACGAATACCAGCTGGGGCAGCTTGTTATCTCCAAGAGAGGTAAAGATGCGGGACATAGATACGTGATTGTTGGTTTTTTGGGTGAATTGCAAAAAAAGCAGGGAAAAAGGCTGGTTTTAGCGGACGCGATAAAATTCAATGTAAATCGTCCAGGGCTCAAAAACCCTAAGCATGTAGAATCGACACCGCACGTGATGAGTGAAGCCGTTGTGTGTGTCGAGGCCGGAAAGAACATCAATCGCGGGGAATTATGTCGCTTCTTGGAAAGCGTTTGCATGGAATCGAAACGGAGAGGCAGGGCAGTTAATGGCGAACAAAGAAGCCGTGAGTAAAGAAGAAGTTATAGAAGCTAAAGGCGTGGTATCGGAACCTCTTCCTAATGCTATGTTTAGAGTGGAGCTGGAGAATGGGCACAAGCTCCTGGCTCACGTGTCAGGCAAGATGAGGATGCATTTTATCAGGATACTTCCAGGCGACAAGGTTCTTGTGGAAATTTCCCCCTACGACCTTACGCGGGGAAGAATCATTTATCGCTTTAAATAGGGAGTGTGGATTATGAAAGTGAAGCCGTCGGTGAAACCGATATGTGAATTTTGCCGCGTAATCCGACGCGAAGGAGTGGTGCGCGTCATATGCAGCCGCGACCAGCGTCACAAACAGCGGCAGGGAGTTAGGAGGTAGCGTACATGGCTCGTATATCAGGTGTGGACCTTCCCAGAGAAAAGCGCGTAGAGATTGCGCTGACTTATATATTCGGGATAGGCTTGCCGTCATCAAAAAAAATCCTCGCGAAAACCGGAGTTAACCCTGACACTAGGGTGAAGGATTTGTCGGAGGAAGAAGCGCAAAAACTTCGCAGGGAAATCGAGGACAACTACAGAGTTGAAGGCGACCTTCGCCGCGAAGTTACCATGAACATCAAGCGGCTTATTGAAATAGGCTGTTACAGAGGCATCCGCCACAAAGTGGGCCTTCCCGTGCGCGGGCAGAAGACGAAAACGAACGCGCGGACGCGCAAAGGCCCGCGCCGTACCGTTGCCAACAAAAAAATGGCCGGTAAATAGGAGGTAGAACGTCAGTGGCTAAAAGAACTGTCCGTAAAGGCAAGAAGCGCGAAAAGAAAAATATTAGTTACGGAGTGGCACATATTTACTCCACTTTCAACAACACAATTATGTGCATAAGTGATAGAGGCGGCAACGTTTTATCGTGGGCCAGCGGCGGTAATGTAGGCTTTAAAGGCACGCGTAAATCCACGCCTTTCGCCGCGCAGATAGCTGCCCAGCAGGTTGCCAAAGGAGCGCAGGAAGCAGGCGTCCAGGAAATTGACGTCATCGTGAAGGGCCCCGGCCCCGGCCGCGAGTCGGCGATACGCTCGCTGCAGGCGGCAGGGTTGCAGGTCAACCAGATTAAAGACACGACCCCTATTCCTCACAATGGCTGCCGTCCTCCAAAAAGGCGCAGAGTGTAACATAAATTTAGTTTTTGCTATAAATTGCTTTTACCAAAATCCGATCTCGGCTTTCTGTCGAAGTTAGGAGCATGATAGTATGTTAGAAACATTAGGAATCTTGCGGCCCGAGATAAAAATAGAGGAAAATAATCAGACCTATGGGCGCCTTGTCTTCGAACCACTGGAGCGGGGGTACGGTATGACATTGGGTAACGCTTTGCGCAGGGTGCTGCTTTCTTCGATTAAAGGGGCTGCGATAGTGTCTGTCCGTATAGACGGAGTCCTGCATGAATTCAGCACTGTCCCTGGGGTTCGCGAAGACGTTATTGAGATTCTGATGAATTTGAAGCACGTTCCCATTCGCTCTCACAGCAAGGAAGTTCGTATACTTCACCTGGAGCTGGACGGGCCTGGCGAGGTCAGAGCCAAGGACATACAGGTTGACAGCGAAGTAGAGTTCGTGGACCCTGAGGCAAAAATCTGCACGTTGGAAGAAGGCGCACACCTCTCAATGGATCTTTTTATTGAGCAGGGGAGCGGTTATCTTTCCTCGGAGCGTCCGCGCAGCTCGTATCTGCCGGTGGACGCTTTGCTTGCCGATGCGATTTTTTCGCCAGTTCTTCGCGTAAACTACGAAGTGGAAGCTGCCCGCGTCGGGCAAAGAACCGACTTTGAAAAGTTGGTTCTTGAGCTGTGGACTAACGGCATAGTGACCCCTGAAGCTGCGGTATGCGAAGCTTCGCAGATAATCAGAGCTTATTTCGGCCAGGTGGTAGCCGAACTTGAGCAAAAAGGCGATGTAGACATGGGAGGTTTCCATGGGTCGTTTCTTACGGAATCTGACGTTCTGCCGATCAGCAGGAAGCTGGCGGGCGGGGAATTGGAATGGGAGAGCCGTCCGGTGCGGGAACTTGAACTTTCAATCCGCAGCGAAAACTGCCTTCTGCGCGGCGGTATCCATACCATAGGTGACCTTGTGCAGAAGACAAAAGACGACCTCTTAAAAATTCGTAATTTGGGCAAAATCTCGCTGAAAGAAATCGGGGAAAGACTGGATAAAGCTGGATTGAAGCTCCGTGACAAAAATAATTCAAAAACATCTAAGGAGGAATAGCATTCCATGAGACATCGTATGGATCATAGAACGCTTGGGCGGTACGGAAGCCACAGGACAATGATGTTGTCCAATATGGCGGCCAGCCTTTTCCTGACAGGGCAGATAAAAACGACTATTACCCGCGCCAAAGAACTGAGGCGAGTTGCGGAAAAACTTATAACTCGTGCGCGGGGCGGTACGATACACGACCGCAGAATCGTGCGTTCCCGTATGCCCCACAAGGAAGCGACCCTCAAGCTTTTTAATGAGCTTGCGCCGCGTTACGCGTCTTTTGACAAGGGCGGCTACACCAGAATAGTAAAATTGGGGCACCGTATCGGCGACGGTTCGCCAATGGCTATAATTCAGCTTATAGAAAAAGAATAAGAGATTTTGGTTTCGAACCCAATAATAGCGCTAAGGTCGGTTGCTTTTTCATATGACGCTGTCCATTGGGTTTTAAGTGAAATTTCACTTGAGGTTTCAAAGGGAGAACGTCTGGCCATCTTAGGGCACAACGGTTCCGGCAAATCTACCCTCGTAAAAATTTTAGGCGCTCTGCAGCTTCCTTCGCAGGGCGCTTGTTTTGTGTGCGGCCTTGACACATCGGACGCCGATTCGCTCGTTGAAATCCACAAGCGGGTCAGCCTGGTGTTTCAAAACCCTGAAAGCCAGATTGTGGCCGCTATGGTGGAGGACGATGTTGCGTTCGCTCCTGAAAACCAGGGGCTTCCTCCCGAAGAAATAGAAAAAAAGGTTGATTGGGCTTTAAAAAAAGTCGGCCTGTTCCATAAAAAAGGGGCGCTTTCGTCGGCCCTGTCCGGCGGGGAAAAGCAAAGACTAGCGCTGGCAGGGGCTTTGGCCGCCGATGCCGAGTGCCTTATCCTGGACGAGCCCACCGCCATGCTTGACCCCGAAGGGCGTGTCGAGGTTGAAAATGTCCTGCGGGATATTCATGCCTCAGGTACGGCTATAGTTCAGGTGTCGCATTTGCTTGAGGATGTTTTCCACGCTGACCGCATTCTTGTTTTATCGCGTGGTTCGTGGGTATGGCAGGGAAGCAGGGGAGATTTCTGGCGCGATGCGGAGTCGCTGGGTTTTAAGCTGCCGCCGATACTAGAACTCAGGCGTAACCTTGTTGCAAGAGGTTTTTCAGCAGGGGAGACAGCGGAGGAAATAGCCGAGGCGGTAATTAAGGCAAAAATGGATCGTAGGTTTAGCAAAGCTACCCCCCCGTCCGTATGCGACGTCCACCCCTCCATAGAGGGGAACCTGCCCGCAGAGCTGGGGGGTATTTACTTCGACGTTCGTAACCTCAGCCACGGGTTTAACGTTTCCACGCCGCTCGAAACGCGTACATTACGCGATGTTTCCTGCGTCGTTCCCAAGGGGAAATGGACGTCTGTGCTTGGCAGGACGGGAAGCGGTAAATCTACGCTTATTCAACATTTAAACGGGCTTTACAGTGTGCAGTCCGGCGAAATTTTTATTGAAGGCGAACCGGCCACCCTTATCCCCATGCCGGCAAAAGGCGCGGCCCTCAGGGATTTGAGGCGCAGGGTGGGCCTGGTGTTCCAAAACTCGGAAGACCAGCTCTTTTCGCCGACCGTAAGGGAAGAATTGGCCTTTGCCCCTATGAATTGGGGATTTTCCAAAGAAGATACCGACGCTTCTGTGGAGCGCGCGCTCCAAAGCGTGGGGTTAAAAGAGGAATACCTTGACCGCAACCCGTTACGCCTTTCCGGCGGAGAGCGCCGACTTGTTGCCATAGCATCCGTGCTGTCGGCGAACCCCGAATGCCTTATCCTTGACGAACCCACCGCAAGCCTGGACGCCAAATACCGTGAGGCAGTTGTGGAGCTTCTGGCCCGCCTTAAAGACGCAGGTAAGACAATTGTTACTGTGACGCACGATTTTGAAATGGCCTTTGAGCAAAGCGACCACCTGATTGTTATGGACAATGGGCGGAAAGTGTGCGATGGAGCTGTGTGCGGCGTATTGCCAGTGTTGGTTGAACTGGAAGCGTTTATGCTCCCCGATGTGGTGCGCGTGTCGGCGCTGCTGCGCGCGCGTGGCTTTGACGTGCCGTTGACGTGGAGGGCAGGGGAGGTTATTTCGTAGCATCGCAATCAAAGTGATATATAGCTAATCCGATTTAGAAATAGCTCACAAAAACAAAAGAAACAAACCTCCGCCCTACGGGCACCTCCTTTCCCCCGCCAAGCGAGGGCAGGCAAAAGGAGGCAAAAGCAGCGCTCGCCAAAGCCGCCTTTTAGAAAGAACCGCCGGGGGTTTGTTTTGTAGCCTATTTTTAACCGGGATAGCTATATAGCGGTTTGATAAAGCGCCAGGGGAGCAAGGGGCTGTAACAAAAGCCTAAACAAAGAGCCGTTTTGAATCTCAAAGATTCAAGACGGCTTTTTTTGTCATAGAATTAAAAATGAGTGGGAGAAATGCTAAAATA
>Ga0123355_10006140_pt1 | contig 17725 bp, 21 predicted proteins | sample TergutEmb28metaG_3_FD_89872 | JGI IMG/M metagenome (GOLD analysis project Ga0123355, IMG submission 89872) | Embiratermes neotenicus P1 segment gut microbial communities from Petit-Saut dam, French Guiana - Emb289 P1 | ecosystem: Host-associated > Arthropoda: Insects > Digestive system > Gut ...
CCTCGTCGGCTGTCCGCGACTGCTTATTCAATTTATTCGCAGCTGCCCTCCTTATCGGAGGCCGTTCCTCTATCCGCAACCTGAGGACGCGCCATGCCGTGGTGACAGGGACCCACTACATATTCAACTTATGACAGAGGTAAAAATTCTTATTTTGTCAAGGAGTACAGACTTAGCTCTGGGAAACATCAGTAAGGACTGCCTGCTTTGAATGTGTTAATCATCTTAAAGTCAAAGACAAAATATGATCAACTGTTAACCCCCATGGAGGACCTGTGACTCAGGAACAAATATTTAATACAAAACAGTGAAGATTTGGAATGTAAACTTTTCAAGTGGTTTCATCACAGATGACTTGCAACTGTAGTGCACACCAAACAGCAGTCAGGGCTACTGCTTGTAAAGGGCAACTCATAATCAATGGCTTTTGAGTACAACTGCTTGTGTGGGTATAAATATATTAAATTTCAGTTTGGATAATGCTAAAGTCATTAAGAATGTTACACACCTTTCTTCATTATGTTCATATCTCCATGAAAACTACTTCAAAAAAGATTAAACACTTCCATACATACTTCATCTTATTGTACTTCAGTGCCCTACTGTGATATATTAGCTAAAAGTTATGAATGTCACAAGTACCCACTACAGTTGGGATTTTCCACTCCCTGTTCTTGTCTCTTGTATTCAAATTTCTGGCACACTGTCTTTAAATAATCAAAATTTATGTTCTATCTCAGAAACAAACCACATTTCACAACCAAGAAAAGCAACTGGTAGCAACTGTCATTTCATAAACCTTCAGAAAGTAATGAATCCATCGCAATAAGCCATCTCTCTGCTTACCTGTTCATATTCTCCATCCTCTTCACTTGCTTCCTTCAGTTCCAGCAACAGAAGGTCCAGGGTCTGAAATGGGAGCCATGTGGGAGGTGAAGTGGTCAAAAGTGAGTGTTCCAATCCAAAGTATTCCTTGCCACGTCCCAGCACAGCCCAAACGTACTCCTTGGCAAAGTCAGCTGCCTCCACAAGCCTGCCAGATGACAGCAGTACTCGCAGAAGCTCAGCAGGGTTCCTCCGTTTATATGATGTAACCAACCAGTTTGGCAGGAAAGCACCCAGCCCCAAGAGTCGAGCTGCTACAGCCTTATGCAGTGTGCTCTGCCTGGGACTCTCATACTTATTCAGCAGTGTCTCCAATAGTCGCCATGCCAATGACACTGCTGTTGCTTCTCCAATACCAAGCTCTGATGAAAGAGATAAACACACAGTATTGCAGCCTTCAAGGAAGCATGCCTTTAAACCTTCCATGCCCTCTATCATTCTCACTGTGACATTCTGAAACCATGTTTTAGTCCAATTTTGGAATCAACCCTATAATTCTGAAATTATAACAAAATAAACGTGATCTGGAGGAATGCTTATGTTAGGCCCTCAAAGAATCAAATTAAATACTACCATACCAGAACTACTAAACAGAATCACACACATTTCAGATTTTGTGTAACTTGGTCTTCCTATAACTGTATTTCAGTATCATCATAGGCAGTTATAAAAGTTACAGAATAATTTCTGTCTCTACTGAAAATAAGCTTGATGACATACTGCCCCAATGCAACCAATAGATGGAGCATTTATCAAGTCTTAAGCAACAACACACAAGAAATACTGCATCAACACTCTGAACTTTCCTCATACCTGAAAAATCATTCTCCACGAGCCAGTCCCAGGCACCACTGCTCTCCTTCTCCACATCCTCTGCCATAAGCTTAACACATGCTGCTGCGAGCCCCTCGAACACTCCATGAGGGGGAAGGGAAAAGAGGTGGCACAACTTCAGAGCCACTTGGTACATCCCCACACTTGTCAGGATGGCCACAAGCTCAGCAGCATTCAGTCTGGCACCTGGTAGGTACAAACCAACATGCATCCTGCAGGTTTCCCTTCCTCAGAAGTGGCTTTCATGAAGAGCTTTTCCTTATTTACAGAATTTATGAAGCTATAAAAACTGAATAAATTTCTAGTTTCCCACGCACAGCATGCGATTTTGCATTTCTATGTGTGAACACTGTTACGAAAAGCTGTTAACATATCACACACAACTTTTAGACCCCTTCTATGTTTTTTTTGAATAAGCTGCCTGAAGTAAAAATACATGAGGCACCATGTCCATCAGTTAACTGTCTGCAAGTTGCATCTCTGAAATTGGTGAATATACTTTAATGAAACTGGTATGGGAGTCTACATTGAAGGTTCTTGAGAGTATTTTGGCCCAGACATGAAAACCAAATTTCAACAATTTTTTAAAATAATCTCACCACACAAAGAACTGAACATGATATAAAACAGATATCCTATATGCTCTGTGAAGTTTATTTGAACCATTCTGTTATGTAGTAAATAATTAGCAAAATATAAGAAACTAAATTTCTGACTACACAATGTAATACCTATAGTAAGTGTGTGATTAACTTTATTCAAATCAGTTTGCACTCATATGTACAAGAAACAGTCAATCACAAAAGGACATGCAAATTGATAAAGGATGCACTTCAAAAATATGTTTACACCTCATCACTCTTGTTTAGTTATTATAGCAGTAGTCATTCTAATATCCAGAATTATCAACAATTAAAATATGATTTCATTCATATGTTATGTGACAGCACCTCACAGAATATAAATGACTACTTAAGCACACGACTTAATGTATCACTTTAATTGTAAAGTATCAGGTATCTGTTTGAAAAGCACCTGGTTTGAAACTTGGCTGATGCACTTACTCGCCTTGATCCTATAATCATCCAGCAAAATAAACAACAAATAAATGAAACATAGGATTAACTTGCCATTGCTGGAAAACAGGTCTGGACTATGCTTCACAAGCCGCAGACGGGCATTCGCAAGTTCAAACTCCTTCTGTATATCTGGCAGTTCTAACACCTGAACCTGGCGCTTCACTTCATGCTTGAATACTTGTTCATCATTCAGACGTCGCTTTGGGCTCATTCCAGGTGGCACATCAACAGCCTGCAGGGCAAAACAAACACGCTCCACTGTACTGCAAGGCAAATGCTGGGGATAACAAAGAGTTCAAAGACTTATATGTTTAAACTTTTTTGATCTTCATGTGCTTTTCCGCTGTTGCTCAGTGTGGAGCCACACAGAAGTAGCTGTGCTAAAGATTTGTGAAATTATTAATCCCACCCACGAAGAGAACAAAACCAGGTTGATTCCTATATATGGTGTTTTTTGTGAACTGTATCTGATTCACTTCTCCAATGGTTCCTTTATAATATTGCAATACTATTATATTTTCTTCCTTATTTGTTGAAAACTGATTCAAGTGCAAATATATGCAACGTGCTTTTACAATGAAAATTAACAATTAACATTTAAGGACAATTTCTTGTAATATGTTAAAACTTGTACGATTGTAATTGAAAATAGTTTAGATTTTAAACACTAAGTCTCAATGTCTCCTTGTGTGTTTGTGGTCTCCTAATGGATTTCCTTCAAGCATGTATTTCAAACTTACAAAACATGCATGAATACATGTTTCATTTTATTCATGTAAATATGTATGATGGGAATTAACCTGAGACACAAAGAAAATGAAAAATGAATACAACATATTGATCTATTTATTAATTAATAGATTTTTGGCAGGATGATAATTACTTGAAGAAGAATCATAAAATATCCACATTTACATACTGGGATGAGAACAAGGTTTAAAATCCAAAATATGAACTTTACATTATAAAGTTATATATTTAAACCTAGGATAAGAAATTTTCACATTTTAATTTTAAAGTCTATCCGGTGGATGCATAAGTTAGGGAAAGACTGGCAGTAAGTAAACAAGTCGCACAGAGATTTGATGTGAAGAGATTTAATCTCACAAAGCAAAGTGAGCTGGAGGTTAGGAAACAGTATCAGATTAAGATCTCAAACAGGTTTGCAGCTTTGGAAAACTTAAATGATAGTCAGGATATACACAGGGTTTGGAAAAACATTAAAGAAAATTTCAAAACCATGGCTAAAGAGAGTCTAGGTCAGTATGAAATGAAGCACCATAAACCATGTTTTAATGAAAAATTTTTATGACTTTTAGGTCATAGGAAGCAGGCTAAAATGCAGTGGTTACAGGATCCAAACCAAAGCAATGTAGATAATCCAAACAATGTAATTTATGATGTAGTAGACATTACAGGAACAAAAAGACAGAATATCTGAAAGCTACAATTGATGAAAATGAAAAGAACTGTAAGATAAAAAATATGAGAGACTTGTATAGTGGCATCAATAATTTTAAGAGGGGTTACCAGCCTAGAACTAATACAGTAAAGGGTAAGAAGGGTGATTTGGTTACAGACTCCCACAGTATTTTGGCTAGGTGGAGAAACAATGTCTCCCAGCTATGGAATGTACCTGGGGTTAATCATGTTAGGCAGACAGAAATACATACAGCAGAGCCACTAGTGCCTAAGACAATTGCCTTTGAAGTTAAGATGGCTATTGAAGAGCTAAAAGGACACAAATCAACAGATAATACCAGCAGAATTGATAAAAGCAGGGGGTAGGACAATTCACTCTGAGATCCTAACACTTATTAATTCTACTGGAGTAAGGAGAAATTGCCTGAGGAGTGGAAGGAGTTGATCATTGTGTCTGTTTATAAGTAGTAATTATAGAGGCATATCAATTTTGTCAACTACATATAACATTTTATGCAGCATTCTGCTGTCAATTTTAACTACATAAGCAGAGGGAATTATTGGGGATCATAACTGTGGATTTCGACACAACAGAATACAATTTAGCAATGCATCAGCTCAAGAAAGCCTATCATTCAGTTAGGAGGGAGGTCATATATAATATTCTCACTGAGTTTGGTATCCTCAGGAAACTGTTAAGGCTAATAAAAATGTGTCTGAATCAAACCTACAGCAGAGTCCGGGTAGGCAAACATCTGTCTGTCACGTTTCATTTTAAGAATGGTTTGAAACAAGGAGGTGTTTTATTACCATTGATTTTCAACTATGCTTTGGTGTATGCCATTAGGAGGGTTCAGGTAAACCAGGATGACTTGAAATTAAATGGTACATATCAGCTCTTGGTTTAGGTTGATTACGTCAATATGTTGGGTGGAAGCATACATGCTATACAGAAAAACACAGATGCTTTAGTAGTTGCTCAGAAGAAGACAGACTAAAAGGAAATGCTGACAGAACTAAGTACATAGTCATGTCTTGAGATCAGAATGCAGGACAAAGTCACAATATGAAGACCGATAATATCTCCTTTGAGAGGGTGGAACAGTTCAAATATTTCAGAACAACCTTAACAGGACAAAATTATATTCAGGAAGAAATTATGAGCAGATTGCGTTCATGGAATGCTTGCTATCATTCAGTGCAGAATCTTTTGTCTGCCAATCTGCTATCCAAAACATAAAGCCTAAGATACACAGAACTATAATTCTTCCTGTTGCTTTGTATGGTTGTGATATATGGTTGCTCACACTGAGGAAGGAATATAGGCTGAGGGTGTTTGAGAATAGGGTGCTGAGGAGAATATTTTGACCTCAGAGTGATGAGGTAACAGGGGAGTGGAGTAAACTACATCATGAGGAGCTTAATGATCTGTACTCCTCACCAAATGTTATTTGGATGATCAAATCGAGACGAATGAAATCAGCAGAGCATGTAACATGTATCTGGGAGAGGAGAGGTGTATACAGGGATTTGGTGGGGAAACCCGAGGGAAAGAGCCCACTTGGAAGACAGATGGGAAAATAATATTTAGATGGATATTCAAGAAGAGGGATGCGAGGGGGCATGGACTGGATCGATCTGGCTCAGGATAGGAACAGGTGGTGGGCACTTGTAAACACGGTAATGAACCTTGGGTTCCATAAAATGTGGGGAATTTCTTAACTAGCTGAGAACTGTTTAGCTTTTCAAGAAGGAATCTGCTCGAAGGATTAAGTAAGGAGAATGTACATACTAGTATTGTATCCAGTTTTAACAAAAAGACATTGTGATATTATTGTAATATTAGAATTCCAACATCTGGGGAGTAACCATGTACATTGCAGAGCAACTAAGTAGCAAAATAAAACACATTACACAGAATAAAAGCAACCTCAAGAAGACACATTTTATCAACATTTGGTGTCGTATTTGCAAACAGTAACAAAAATAGCAGGTCTATTTCTGTAAATCAGGCAGAGATGGAATGACAACATTAAGGTGAATCTTAGAAATACCCATTTAGTGCCAATTAATCTCAGGAATTAACATAATGCCATTAAATTATCCACCTTAAAGAACATTATTATGATGATGACACTCTAAAGATAAGGTTACACAGAACCACAATATCTTGATGCTTACTTCAGTGTGGGGCACTGGTTTCACAATCCAGGCATACTTGGGGTCTACCAATCGCAAGGCATTGAGGCATGCCAGATAGCACTTTGCCTGTCGATGTAGTGAGTCAGACCCACCGGTAGTCTCCTGGCCAAGACGCATGCCTTGCTCATACATCACACTCGCTGCCTTGCGTAGGTTTCCTTTCTTTACATGGAATGAGTACAGGAAGTTGTAGTAGTTGGAAGATAAAAGGTCCAGTGATCGCGCACGAGACTCCACAATACGTTCCAAATCCTCGTACATCCCCTGTAACATGCAAAATCTGTTCTGTTTTGCTCCTCAGTGCACATGCTACAATAATGGTATAATACAACTGATAAAGTGTGTGTGCAGAAACATATGGATTAAAATAGCAGAAGTAACTGACAAATTAATGATACTGCACAATGAAAAACTCTGTGATCTATACACAGAAATCTTGGAGACTGCAGTGACCATCAGATGCAGCTGGGATGGGACACATACCAATAAGAATTCTGGTGAGAAAACCATTCTACAAGGGGGTTCTGATAAGTCCTTAGACTGACCTACTTCCCAATGTCGTAGGATGGGTTTGATAGTGTCGTTGGAAAGAGGGGTCTGTTCATGTGCCGAATTGCAAGTCCTTTCTTGTTACAGGGGCTGAAAGGAAGCATGTCTGGCAACGCGCACAATTTCAACAACATGGAGACACAAGCTGTCAACAAGCTTTTTTTCCTCCCCCTCTGCAAGGCAAGGCGTTGAAGGAAAATCATGCCATTCTGACAGAAACATTAGGGGAACAAGCATCATCGTATGCCACCATTAAAAACTGGGTGGCCCTGTTTAAACGTGGTGATTTTTCCACCTGTGATGTGCCTCGTCCTGGACAAACCAAAACAGTGACCACTCCAGAGATTATTGATCAAATTCACGAGCTAATCTTGGAAGACTGCCGGATTTCAGCTAAATCAATAGCTGAGCCACTGGGCATCTTATGTGAGCAGGTTGGGTCCATCATTCACGAAGATTTGGTCATGTGGAAGCTCTCCGCGAAGTGGGTCCCGAAATGCCTGAACGCGGATCAAAAACGTCAATGGTGCCAGTCATGTGAGCAACTTTTGGAATTTTTTTGGTGTGATCCAAATGCTTTCCTGTTGCGATTGGTGACCACGGACAAAACATGGTTATATCACTATGACCCAGAGACAAAGCAATAATCAATGGAGTGGCAGCATAGCTGCTTACCCCACCCCAAAATATTCCAGGTGAAAAAATCCACTGGGAAAGTGCTCGCCTCGATTTTTGAGGATCAAGATGGCATCCTCCTCATTGATTATCTTCCAAAGGGCCAACCTATCAACGTGGAGTATTACTCATCTCTGCTGGTGCAATTGAAGGACATTTTGAAGGAAAAACGCAGGCCGCGGGAAGGTCACCAAGGGGGTCTTGTTCTTGCATGACAATGCCCCGGCTCACCAGGCACTTGCAACCCAGAAGAAACTGGCCTACCTGGGCTTCCAATTTCTTGATCACCCACCCTATTCTCCAGATCTGGCCCAATCGGACTACCACCTCTTCCCTGGACTGAAAAAACAATTGAATGGTTGCCATATTTCATCCGACGCGGAGGTCATTGTTGCCGTGGAGACCTGGTTGGACAGACAACTTTCTGAGTTTTTTTTGAGTGGCTTGGAAAAGTTACAGCAACGGGCTAAGAAGTATATTGAGCTTCGTGGGGAGTATGTTGAATAAATCCCGAGTTTGGTCGTTGTAGCTTGTTTCCTTCCTGGTCGGGCTAAGGACTTATCAGCACCCCCGTTAAAAAAATTGGATACTTGGAAAACTCATACGTGGATGGGGGTGTAATAATAAGACCTATTTTAAGAAAATATGTAGTGAGAAAGGAAGTTGGATAGATGAACTCAAGACTGTTTTTAAGTGCAGACTTTGTACTGATAGTGTTGAACCTTTGGGTTCTACCACCACAGAATGAACTTCCAAAATGACATGGCATTCTTAACTGGCAAAAATGCAATAGGCAGTAACACCATGAAACAAATTTCAGTTGATACTTTTCTTCACTGATAAGCATTCTGTGAGATGAGAGGTTACAACCATTTGAATAATAAATTTATACAGGAAAAAGTTGAAATTTCTCACACATAAGAATTCACCAACTAGCACTCTTTTCTAGAACCAATTAAGAGTGCTAAGCAAGGGACACCTGTGTGTGTGTGTGTGTTTTTTTATCTTGTTTATGGGCATTTGTTGCTGAAGTAAACTTGAAAATAATTTCATTGAAGAAAATGAAAATATACTAATGTAGTGCCCAAGCCGAGCGGTAACTTGGGCGAGCCTATTTCGGCCATTGTTAGGCCTATCCTAGAATTCCCAAGGGGACAGGGAATGAATGGTAGCTGTAGCTGTAAGTCGGAGGCTTCGTGACTACCTAGGTATTCAGGGCGATGCGGGCTATATAGTTCGGTCAGTGACAATTTTTGTAACTAGTTTCACAAGTTCTATTATCTAATCATATACATACACAAGATATACACAAGTAAATTACACCAGTTCAAATAGTGTTCACCAATTCTCTAGTTACGCTTAGTTTCTGTTTCAAGCTGATAACCCAATTAATTGTCATGCCACTATTTAATCCCAGATGGTAATCACAAAATTTAGAAAAGTACTTTGTTGCCGAAAGCGACTTGCTAGAATAAGCAATTTAATAATCGGTCAGTACAACTTACCTCCTGTTATCAGCCAGAATGCAAGGCAGCCCAACATCTCAACTGCCGATATTTTACACAGTATAACCGTTCTTCAGGCACACAATAACGTCGAGTTGTAGTTCCAAAATACGTAGGCCAAAAGACTTCAGTAAATCTTCTCTTGTGTGCAAGTCTTCTGTTAGCTTAATTTCCCTGGGATTATATAGTGGTCCTGTGTTTACTCAGGAATTTTTTCTTATAACTCGCATCATTTAACTAGGGCACGCATACCCCTCCTCAACAAACAGTTATGAGGTAAGTTGCGCGACATTTCCTAGCTGCCGTGTTACATCAACCAAGGTTTCATTCTAAGTACATTCCAGCTTTGTGAAACAGGCCAAATAATTTCCAAATGTTGCGTACATTACACTAATAACTGACTGTAACTCACACATGAATGTTGTTTATACTGACACAATAAGCTTAAATAGCTCTGTCAATATAGTTACACCAAGCAAGCTGGCTTTTATGGTAGCACTTATGGCTTTTATTTGGGTCTTGTCAAGTTGAAATGCCAGCCAGTAAAAGTGTGACTCTCCCTAGCGGGGTTGGTCATGGTTTCCATCAGTCCCCCTAGGCAATGCCATGCAGTACCCCACATTAGGCAAAAATCACATCCATTTGTACCCGTTCCAATTTATTATACATCAATCATCCCACCATGCAATACTATAAATTCTAAGCCACTGACAATGTCACTAAATGAATCACAAATAACAAGTTACCTACAGGGTAGATTACAGGGTTTTCAATCTGGACAGAACAAACATTTTTCTTTTCATACAATATTCAGACTAGCTCTGCACTCTACCCAGTTTCTTAACCAATGGATAACACAGCCAAAGAAGCCAGATTGTAAAGCTGATCAAGAAGTCAGATTGTGAAGCTGATCAATTACCTCCCCCTGCCAATGTCAATGAGCATTGCGCAAATTTACATACTATGAACTGCAGAATTTCCCGTCCACCTACCTGGTATGGGAAGTCAGCAAGAGTATCTAGTTGTCGGCGTTCAAACAGTGTCACTACTAGCTGTCGCAGGCAGTCCTTACGACGAGCAGCGTCAGGATTTGCTATGAGGGAATGGTATGCTTCCTGGTGGTGTCCAAGCTTCAGGTGATGAGAGAACACTATTGAATGGAGTGTTGGTAGGTTTGGGTCATCTGGTAATGCCACACTGATTGCTGTGCTTGCTACGTTGATCACACAGTCACTGCATCTCTGCTGCTCAAACATCTTAATCACCTGCATCAGAACTTCTTGTTATCCTCTCAATAATTTAACTTAACCTTCCAAATGACTAAGTAGAGTAGTGTAAAAGCCACTGACTTTGGATTGTATAATATATTTTCCAACAACATAAATGCTAGTCTAAAAAATTACAGGAGTTTTAAAACAGTGTGTCCTCTTCAAAGGATCCACTACTGGGAGTCCTCAATGTATGTCACTGTTACATACCAGAAAAGAGCAACTTATATTGAAATGGATGTATATGTGGGACTTTTTCCCTAGATGAATTCACAAAAGTATTCTACAATAAATATGACACAGCTTACAAAGAACATTAGCTATACATCTTGAGATAGGGATGGAGAAGAATGGGAGAGGAACATGGGAAGCTACGTGAAGATAGCACAGCATGAAATTCAAATCTGCAAATTTCCACACTACTCTGACCAGCACAATTATGTAAGTGTGGAGAATATTTGCATCTGATCCCAGAATATGTCATTGAAATAAATGCGGGGAAATGTGTATACTGACATGTCTATACCTTGTTTCTGAAAGGACTACAGGAGAAAAAACAATAAACAGAGGGATATGACAGCAGCAGGGAATTCAGTAAAATCTTCTCGAGCAGACAGCTGTGTCAACGTGTAAAAATTCCCCAACGCATCAGGGACCAACTCTGTCCCTTAAATGGAGAATTTTTACAACCTGACACAGCTGTCTGTACAAAAAGATTTCAATGAATTTTTTTGCTGCAAAAGCTTCAACACACATATAGCAGCAGGGAATCTTTACAGTTGTCAGATTTGTAGGGACCACATTAAACAAACAACACTTGCAGGTAAACAATACACAGGGAAATAATAGATCGAGGTTTCACCATATAGGTGAGACACTTCAGAAACACCTACAAGCCATACCTTGAGGTAATACAACACCAAAAGTTGCTGTTCACTAAGGTTGTCAGAAGACGGCACCAGCTTGGAAGCCATGAAGTCATCTGTGGTGATCCCTTTGGCAGCCTGAACAAGCAGATCATAGGCCTTATATGGTTCACCCATGTCAAGTAAAGCAGAACCAAGCAGGAACTTGCGGGAGCAATTGTTCCATTCACACCACCCATGTAGCAAACGTACATATTCCTGTATTAAGAGATGCTGGCCCGATGCCAGGAGGAACTCAGGAAACACAAAATGGCGACATACTGGCCACACCAACTGACCTGCAATACAGGCACATGCTGTCACAACATGGTACAAATCATGACATTGTAATGGATTAGTTTCTGGAGTTATTATTCATTTAGGACTTCTGAAATCAAACAAGTGAATATATGCTTTTTACTGTATTAAGCACTCATCTGATTTCTGCTGTACCTCGAGAGTAGGTGTTACAACATGCAGCAAATATTTGCTTAGCCAGCCATATTGGTTTAACAAAATTGACCTCAACAAATTCTTAAGAGTGGTGTCAGACTCTTGGCTTTCACATGGAGATAACTAGTTTGATGATGCAGCACCATCCACCATTAGTTCAGAACAAAAGGCCTCATCTGGTGGTTACTCAAGAGTCATCCACATTTTACCCTGTTATTAGGTAAACATGATTAAGTCCCAATAATGAGAAAGCAGAGGTTACTTTACTAATTTTTGTAAATCTACTGCAAGAATTTTCTGGTTGAGATACAGCTATGGGATGAAATTGGAACAATGTAACTTTAGTAATTCACTTATTCAGGATATAAATTATTACACAGGTTACCCCACTACTGGCTGATTAATATCAATGTACATACTCAGTGAATTTAAATTGTGTAATGGTAAAGGTAAAAGTTACCCCTTAATATGCCAATGGAGGGGAGGAATAGACATAAAACTCAACTCATTCTCAACCTCAGTGCCAGATGGGGTGGGTGGTAAATGCCATGCACCGTTTGCTTTATCCTGAAAAAGGAGCCAAGTACCAATTGTAGACGATGGTGGGTGAACCCCAGGGCCAGCCTGAACAGATGTGCAGGAGAGGGTTTGAATCCCAGGCCATCCAGCCCTTAGTGGGATGCTATACCTACTACACTATCCTGGCCCCCTGAGCTGAATAACGGAGTAATAAAATTTAGTCAGTTGTGTAGTCATTGGTACTTCCAAATTAGGTATGACACATATTGTTTCTATGTGGCATTAGAAAGGAACATAAATGTGAGTCACACAAGGCACTCACACTGATTTCTTGTCTAGCCTTCCTCTCCAACAGCAAGCTAGTGTTTACTGTGCAGGTTAAACACTAGCTATAATTACACCTCTTTTAACAGGACTACAGAGTGTGAGTAAACCATCAGTGGAGGATTGCCCATGTTTTCCTACGTTCCACTGCAACTTCCTGTAACCATCATCTGGCATCCTTCACAACTGCAAAGGCAAGAAAAGTCAAACAGACCACTAACCATACCTATAAGGGTGACGTATGTGAGCATGGATGTGTGCCACATAGGCAGCAATTCCTCGTCAATTTGTAACAAAGAGTGGGCATGCAATGAGCCTGATGACTGCACAAACAGCTCCAGGAGTGTGAGAGTCCTCTGCTGGGAGTGTCGTGATGTCATCATGCTGCCTCCTGCAAAAGACAATATGCTCTGAACTCATACCACTGTTTCAACTCTATCATATCTGCTATTTATGGCTAGAACAGAGAAGGACTTTAGACTTTACCACTTCCTAAATTTGGAAAGTGGCCACATAAAATGGACATTCAATTAATAGGTGCAATAGCATTAGTGTTCAACACACTGAATGTGAACTTGGAGGGGCTTCTTCATTACATACCAAATGTCCAGGCGTCAAATGCGAGTGAAAATCAATATATAGCTCCATCTCCCAACATGAATAGGGAAGATGCCCCCAGTAAGCTACTGGAGCAGCAGGCCCAGCCTCCAAGAGTGGATGCCAGAGCTCTTCCACCAGGAACATAGCAGCCAGAGAATGGAGCTCACTACTCTCCTGCATGTACCATCAAAGTCAAGAATGTGTGAAATTTACTTCTATCCTTTATGCATATGCACAACATGGTGCTTAGATGCATGAAAATTTTTACTTTTATGACTGGAGACCATTTCTAAGAGAATAACTGGAAATCACTTCAGCCTAGCCTGTGACAGCCTTAAGCCTGGTAATGAAGAAGATACTAACCAGCATGTTCATTCAGGTTCAGTATAGCCATGTTCCTCTGGCTGCTGCTGAGGATACTGGATGCAATTGTAGCAGTGGCTGGGGTCTCACCCACCCACATAACAACATAGTATGCCTGTGTCAAAACAACTGCTCGAGGAAGAAGAACAGATCGTATGGTGTCCACCCCAACTGAATCCATTGAATATGACAGCTTCTGGTGGCACTCAAGCAACAGCTGTTGTAGCAGCAGCAGGTTGCGGCAGATGGAAAAACTGATAAGCAGGAGAATTAAAAGGGTCAGTCTGTGCCAAATCAACAGAAATTAAAGGCAAGACAAGGCATGCCATGTACGTATAACATAACATTGAGGCATGTCCACATAACCACTGTCGCCATGGAAAAGCAGTAAGTATTACATATACGGGTGTGTGTCCGTAGCTTTATTTATCCGGCAAGCACGGCGCAAGTGCCACGTTATATTGTCATCTGTGGCTTGTCTGGCTCTACCATACTTTTCCACATTATCTCATAAATGACAAAATTTTAGGAAAAAAGCTATAGAACATAAGACATGTGTTTTGATTTTCTCTATAGCTTTTGTATGAAATGTTCCTCATTCTAAGAATAATTCAGCAAGAAATTATCATAAATGTATATCAGTCTTCATGTGAAGTACTGTTATTGTTGTCACATTTTAATGAAATAAACTTCTTGACAGATTTTTTAAAAATACTCCAATATCGAAGTTCATAAAAATCCGTCCTGTGGGAGCTGAGTTGATGGACGGATGGACAGACATGATGAAACTAATAGTTGCTTTCTGTAATTTTGTGAACACACCAAAAAATATGGCTGCAAATGAAGTCACAAACTGAAACAGGTGCTTGCTACACTTGAAAAGGAATATTTCTAAGCAAGTAAATATGGCACATCTGATCGTCTCTTTATAAAAAGAAAATACACCAATCAATGCAAATTACAATTCAAGAAATAACAATTCAGAAGTCTGATCCTGCAAACATTACATTTTTGGAACTAATTATTGACTAGAACCAAACAGTTTTGGCCATATAATGGAGAACTACTGTTTATAGTTTGTATTTCAGGCAAGGAAAACAACTCTATGTACAACAGCTAGGAAATGATAATCATTTAATGACTATACTACAAAAGTTCCAAGAGAAAATACAGACACTAATCTAATAAGTTCCATCAACAGCAATAATGATGCTGCTACTATAGCAAATGTGTTTTGGCTTTACTGGACCACACTTAGTGAAATTACACTACACAGTACACACTTCAATCACAATTATCAGGTACACTCAATAATTCACATTAAAACAGTGCAACTCATTTAAGATAACCCTGCTTAAGATATTTTCCCACCTTAGACATAAGAATAATTTAGTACAACAATTTTTCCACATGTTAAACATACAAATCACCCCTCTCAACATTCACCGCCAGCCTCTGTGCAATGTACAGACCTTTATTTCTTCACATGCCACCGGCCTCAGAGCATGGTACAGTTATGAATGCATTTAAGGGTACTATACAACAAAACCCATCCATCCTGGGCAGTAGTTGGAATTTAAAACCTAGCATCACTGAAGGGTTAATATTTTTCCTTCTTAAAAGGGTTGAATGAAGAATGAAAAGTTCCCACCACCACCAATTTTTCACAGTTCTCATACATCTTCCACATCAAAGACTTAAACAACTTCCCTGAGTTGCCAGTCATTCAATTTGTTTCAAACACAGAGATCCTCTCTTCCACTATTGGGCAGACTTACCGCACAACTGCAATCTGGTGAACAGATTGTGCAATGGTGCTGACACCAAGATGACTACTGTACAGGTGGCTTACAGACAGCATCATTCGTGACATCTCAGGAGTAACATCATCCAACACCAGATCATTTGACTGCCCAACATCCAGGGTTAGAGCTTCAATCAACATCAGCATTGCAGGGTAGATGTCCTTCACATATTCCAGCTTTTTGCGTAGTCCCAGCATGAACTGCTGGTTTAGAACCTGTATTCAGACATACATACATTTGATTGATAAACATGATGCATATAGACTAACTGACCAAAAGGCTTATTCATAAACAGAATATGACAATGAATCTTAGGAATAAATTTTGAAAATATGAATGTAGTAATGATGTGGTTGATGGAAACATACACTGGTAGCAATGGTGGGCAATCCTTGTGTTCCGTTAATAGCGTTAACTATCCTATCAATCAAATAGCTATCAGCTGGTCAAGAAGACCCTGTCCCACAGAAGCAGTCAGTAGTCTATCATCTCTTACTGCTAACTATCCAACCAGCACAATGAATTTATTAACAATTCCCAACCTTTCCCAGAACCCTAAGGGTCAATACATTATTCATTAGAGGCCATGACTGGGTACTATCCTGATCCAGATGAACCCAATTCAATCACTCCTAACCAACTCCTTTATGATCCATTTATATCAGTTATATAGTCAGTTCCTATATTTTCCAAGCTATCTCTTTCCTTCTTGTTTCTAACAGGAACAATGCATGGGTTTCTCTCATCTCTCCCATGCATACTGCTACATGACTCAAGTTTTCTTATCCTCCTTGACTTGGCCATCCTCCATATTTGGTCATATCTAAGATTTCCAACTGTAAAACATGTCTGACAACCACACAAACAAAATGATAAGTGCAGGAAGTAGGGTAGAGAGGAGCATGTTAAAACATTTTTTTTTAAATCCTTATATCCTTATATTGTAAATAAAATAAAAGGGACAGATGGTTGCAACAAAAAGCAACAAATACTACTGTGTTTCCTCTTATTCTCAAGCAGTATGTAAACTCCCCACACCTGTTTATTTCATACACAAAACCCATTTTAGTATAACCTGTATTTTATTAACAGGTACCCTGCCCTGGGGGCACCTTTAAACCAGTAAGGGGCAACTCTGAACATTCACAATTTTCAGTAGAAAAGTCAGGTGTTACAAAATAAAATGTATTAGTCTCATGCAGAAACATATTATTAAGGGGAAATATGTGACAAGCATATGTAAAGTTATGTCAATATAAAGTACTGTTTGATATTTCACCTCAAATGGCAGAAACATTCACACTCAACTTCAGAAACATCAACCTTACTTAACACTACAACCTGATGAGTCCAGGCCAAAAATCAAGGTGTCTATTGTAAGACTGCTTCCTGAAACCAATGGTTGTGAGAACTTCAAAACAATGTCAGCAGGATCTGTTACTGCAGTGTGTTCAGTTTCTGGGGAACAAAATGTCCAACATGTGAGTCGTTTCCTCAAAAATGTGGTGTTCTAACCACCAGTCTCATTTCATGGATCAGTCCAACAAAATGCTTCACTGTCATCCGTGTTGCTAAGTTTAGCAGCACAAAATCATTGGGCTCAAATGGCTGGGTAAAGCAGTCCACATCATCTTTGCAACCATCTTTCTTTGTAAATTCACGGTTTCATGGGAGGCAATAACTGAATCAGACATGTTAGAGTCTGATAATATAGTTTTGTAACACATGTTTTGACTTTCCTCCTAGCTTAGGAATTTAGAGTCCAACTTGATCTTGCTTGGCCGCAGGATCCTGAAGACATTACTTCTCAGGTGTCAGAGACACTTCTAGATTTTCCCTGCATCCATTCACCACTTCTGCTTATGCTGGGTGCAGCATATTAACCTGTCATAGAGTCACTTTCTTTTCCAAAGAGCTGCCTACTTGTGCCATTTATGACACTATCAAGCCCAATGACCATGGTGTTAGAACAGAGGGTTCATTATTCCCACCACACACAACAGATGCTGCTTCAAAATCTTCATCACTAGAAGCACTGCTTGAAAAAGGCCAAATATCAGAATTTTTAATTCCAGCCAAAGTATTCTTCATAAGAAAAGAAACTGAATGTGCAGAGATGATTATACTTGTAAGATCATGGATATTGATTTTTTTTTTCAGGATTGGCCATCATCTGGTCATTTTGTGCAACAGTGTATTTTGCCTTAGTAGCTCCATGACAGATACAGAGGTCCCGGGTTCGATCCCCGGCGCTACCAGATTTTCTGAGTAGTAGTGGGTCTGGAACGGGGTCCACTCAGCCTCGTGAGGTCAAACTGAGGAGCTACTTGAATAAAA